>Ga0315286_10000103_pt1 | contig 57826 bp, 56 predicted proteins | sample YL17G10_0_MG_FD_205038 | JGI IMG/M metagenome (GOLD analysis project Ga0315286, IMG submission 205038) | Sediment microbial communities from Yellowstone Lake, YNP, Wyoming, USA - YL17G10_0 | ecosystem: Environmental > Aquatic > Freshwater > Lake > Sediment | place: USA: Wyoming | collected...
GCAGAAGGAACTCACACAGCTCAAGGAGGAGTGCGGCCTCAAGAAATACAAGTTCCCCTTCTAAACTCACCCAAGGAACCACTTTCCCAAAGACGCCATCGTCAGAAACGCGGCGGCTAACACGCCCCCGGGGCACACGCGTTGTTACGATCCATAACACCCCCCTCAAATACTACCGACACGGATAAAACCACCCCAAAAATGACACAAACCCAACAAAACCCACCACCACCCACAACAAAAACAACACCCCCGATAAACAAGACGCATGATGTTGTTGTTACCACCACGCCGCAAAAACCCACCCCACGCACACGAGGACAACTAATATCAACCACACCACCCCCATCAAGACGATTCCACGATGAACAAGATCCTCGAAGACATCAAAGTCCTAGACTTCACACACGTCTGGTTCGGACCCTACTGCACCATGATGCTCGCCGGACTCGGCGCCGACGTCATCACAGTCGAGCCCCCATGGGGCAACATCGGCCGCCTCGGCCCCGGAGAACTCTACAAGGGCACAAGCACCAGCTTCATGGCCCTAAACTGCGGCAAGAAGAGCATCACCATCGACGTGAAGAAGCCCGAGGGCATCGCCCTCGTAAAGGAGCTCGTCAAGGAGGCCGACGTCGTCGTCCAGAACTTCACACCCGGCGCCATGGAGCGCCTCGGGCTCGGCTACGACGAACTCAAGAAGATCAAACCCAACATAATCTACGCAGCCCTCAGCGGCTTCGGCCAGTACGGCCCCTACAGCCGATACGGCAGCTACGCCGCCGTCGCCGAGGCGATAAGCGGCCACACCTACGCCACCGGCAAGGGGATCGACATAGACCACAACCCCGTCACCATGGCCGGCGCCCAAGGCGACATCGGCCCAGGCGTCTTCGCCGCCTTCAGCATAGTCGCCGCCATACGCCACCGCGACAAGACAGGCAAGGGCCAGATGATCGACGTCAACCAGGTCGACACCATGGTCAGCTTCAACTCCTGCGAGACAGTCGCCTACGACCTCTTCAAGGAGAGCCCCATCGCCAGGCGCAAGAAGAGGGGCAGACCCCCCAGCGAACTCTGGGGCATAGTCAAGGTCAAGGACGGCTGGGTCCAGATCGCCGGCAGCCGCCCCAAGGCCGTCGAGGAGATGAAGGCCAAGCTCGGCGTCGAGGAGGTCACCCTAGACCTCGTCAAGGAGAAGCTCTCGATGATGACGAGGAAGGAGGCCTTCGAGTGGCTCGTCAGCTTCGACGTACCCTCCGCCCCCATATACGAGGCCTACGAGGGATTCGACGACCCCCACCTCAAGGCGCGCAAGACCTTCATAGAGGTCCCCCACCCCGTCGCCGGCACATACAGGATACCTAAGTTCCCCGCCGAGTTCAGCGAGACCCCCGGCGAGATCAAGACCGGCGCCATAGTCCTCGGCCAGCACACCGAGGAGATACTCAGCAAGGTGCTGAAGAAGACGCCGAAGCAGATAGAGGAACTAGAGCAGAACGGCGTCGTCACGATCTGGAGGCCCTAAGGCCCCATTTTAAAAAAAACTTACCTCATTGGAAAGGACCAGCGAAGCACGTCCTTCACCGACTTGTCCACGTAGTCGCCGCACCTCTGCGCGATGTCCCCCGAGGTTATGACGCCGTAGATGATCCCGCCCTTCACGACGGCGAGGCGCCTGACCCCCTGCTTATGCATCATCTCCGACGCCTTCAGCAGGTCCTCGTCGGGGTCGATGGCGACGAGGGGCGAGTTCATGGCGTCCCTCACCCTGGTCTTGTCGAGGTCCATCCCCTTAGCAACGACCTTGACGACGATGTCCTTCGACGCTATCATCCCGGTCGGCTTCCCCTTCTCCGTGACTATGATGTAGCCGTGCTCCCCGCCGGCGATCATCTTGGACGCCTCGCGGATCGAGGCACCGACGTCGATGGTCATGAAGGTCTTGTCCATGTAGTCCTTAACGTTGTATGACATGTTATCTCCCTCAAGTCAACGCCAGGGAAGGGAGGTTAATACGCGTTTTCACCCGCCTAGTAGCGCGGGGCGCCGACCCTCTTCCCCACGACGCCCATGAAGGCGTCCCCGTGGCTCCCCTCGCCGCCGATGAGGGCGTGGATGGACGCGTACTCCTCCCTCAACTCCTCAACCCCCGGAACCCTTCTCGGGGGCTCGTTGAGGCCGAGCTCGTTCCGGAGCGCGTCGAAGATCGCCGGGTTCGCCAGCGCAGCCCTTCCAATCATGACGCCCCCGACGCCCATGCCGCGGAGCAGCCTCACCTTCTCTGCCGAGTCGATCCCCCCATTCGCTATAACGGGCACACCGCGTGCGGCCTCGACGCACTCCGGATAGACCGAGTAATCATCCTCCTCAACCGACTCCTGAGCCGCGGTCATGGCGTGTACGACGAAGAGGTCCGCGTCGACCCCGCTGAGGCTGTTCAGGTACACCTTCTGCGCCTTCTCGTAGGCGTTCGTCCCCAGACGTATCTTCAGGGAGGCCTTGTAGCCGTGGCCGTGTATGATGGAGACGAGCTTCCCCGTCTTCGCCGCTCTCTTTATCATCGCCGCCCCCTTCCCACGCCTGATGACCTCCGGGCTGGGGCAGCTGAGGTTGAGGTTGAATCCCTCGAAGCCGGGGAACGCCTCGAAGCCCCCGAGGAAGGACTCAAGGTGCTCCTCCTTCCCGGTGAGCAACTGTATCTGCACGGGCGTCGAGTCGCGGACCGCAATCTTCTCCAGCGCCGGCCTGTTCCCCCTGAGGAAGCTCTCGACGTGCGCCATCTCCGTGAAGGTCAAGTCAGCCCCGTGGCGGAAACAGAGAGTCCTGAGGACGCCGTCCGAGTAGCCCTCAAGGGGGGCGAGCATGAAGCGGAACAAACATGAATAGAAGCCGCGGCGGGGGATATATGCGTGACAGCCCTTCATCGGGAGACGAACCTGTTCCCATCGGCGTAGAATCTGATTTCCTCGGGGAGGTCCCGGGTCACGCCGATCCTGTGGCTCGTGCGGCACCCGGCGGCGGGCGGTGCGTCGAGGATATGCACGGGGGCGCCGGAGTCGGTAACCGGGTAGCCGTTCAGCTCCCTCGTGACCCCGAGGGCGATGCTCAGCTTCCCCGGGCCGCTCGTAAGCTCCCTCACATCGCGGACGGGGCGGCGCCTCATCATCGCCTCCACGCCGGCGGTCGGCTCTATGGCCCTGAAGAGGACGCCGCCCACGCCCCCAGGTAGGTGGGCTACGACGTTCAGCATCCAGTACTTGTGGACGTTGTAGACGAAGAGGCGCCCGGGTTCCTCCCACATCGCGGCGTTGTACTCCTTCCTCCCGTGGTAGGCTCGGCTCGCCGGGTCGCCCCCGCCGTGGTACGCCTCCGTCTCAACGACGACGCCCTCAAGCCTCTCACCGCCGAGGACCCTGACGAGCGTCTTCCCCAACAACTCGCGGGCGACCACCTCGGGGCTCCTCGCGTAGAATCCAGCGGGAAGAACCTTCCTCGGAGACACGGATAGACCCACGTCCCGGGGATATTTTAGTTACCCCTTATAGACTGGTGCGGGCCGTATTCTAGATCATACCCCGGAGAATCGTTGAGGCGAAGAACGTGGATTCACCGAGTTGGCCCGGCATCCTCCGCTTGGCGGCGGAGAACATCTACGAGGAGGTATCCAAGGCACGCCTCAGGGGCGCCGGACTGGAGAACCGCGACTACAAGCACCTACTCGACGACGCCGCCCAGCGCGTCCTCGTGGACACCCTCCAAGGGCAGGGCGTCTCGGCCCAACTCATCAGCGAGGAGGGAAACGCCGTCATCGGCGGCGGTGGACCCGTCGTCATCGCGGACCCCGTCGACGGCACCACCAACCTCGCCCGGGGCCTACGCCCGGCCGTGACCTGCCTATCCGTCTCCGAGACGGGCAGCCTCTCAGGTACCATCGCCGCCGTGGTCAAAGACCTCTACACGGGTGAGACGTACGCCGCCGAACGCGGGAAGGGCGCAACCCTCGACGGGCGCCCCATCACCGTCGCCACACCAAGACAGGCGCGGTCAGCCCTCATATCCATCGACATCAGCAAGACCCCAAAACTAGACCGCGCCACACCCATGCTCGACACCTGCAGGTACCTCCGCATGCTCGGCAGCTCCGCCACCGAGCTGTCCCTCATAGCCTCGGGGAACCTCGACGCCCACATCGACATACGCGGCACCTTACGCGCCACAGACGCGGCCGCCGCCCTGACGATCCTCACCGAGGCGGGAGGCACATACGCCGTCAACGGAGTAGTCGGCGGCGACTTCCCCCTGACCAAGGAAGTCGTCATGGAGCTGGTCGCCGCATCAAACGGGCCCCTGCTGGATGAATTACTCAGCCTGACGAAGGCCCCCTCCGGCGCCCCAGCTTAAGGCGTCAAAGCCCACCCACACGACCCGCGAGGGTTCCCAGGGGCATCACTATTAACAGACGCGTGCCGGTCAAGATTTAGGGGTAAATACGAATTAACATAAATAAGGTAAAACTGGGTCGGAAGATAACAGATAATTGAAGCAGACTAGTTAAAAAACGGCGTTTTTCGCCCCGGAACCCATAGGAACTATTTTTAAGCCTCCCGCCCTGCTATCACCCGTTAGAGGTTCGCTCAATGGGTAAGCAGAAGGCGCTGAGCGAAAAGGACCTCCACGCCGTGGTCCTCCTTAGGCATACTGAAGATAGAGTAGGCTGATTTCCACGTGCCCAGCCAGGAAAAGATGGAACGCAAGGCCGATAAGCTGCAGAGGAGACACGAAGAGACAGCCCTGATGCTGAACAAGAATCAGGAAGAATTCAACGTCAGCGACGCCGTATTCGACCGCCCGACCCTGGAGGGCGTCCTCAGGCTCATACAGAAGAAGAAGATAGACAAGATCAAGGGGGCGCTGAAGGCGGGGAAGGAGGCCCACATATACTGGGGCACCGCACCCAACGGCGCAGAGATCGCGATAAAGATCTACTACACGACGACGGCCGAGTTCCGCAAGGGGATGATGAGGTACATCGAGGGGGACCCCCGGTTCAAGCGCATCCGCACCGACCCCAAGGGCCTCGTCTACACGTGGACGCAGAAGGAGTTCAGCAACCTCCAGCTCACTGAGCAGGCGGGCGTCAACGCGCCACGCCCCATAGACTTCCTCAGAAACATCCTCGTAATGACCTTCATCGGGGTCGACGGCGTCCCCGCCCCCCTGCTTAGGGAGCTGCCCCTCGACGACCCGGACGACTTCTACGACAAGCTCACTAACGAGATGAGGACGCTCTACCAGAGGGCGGGCCTCGTCCACGGCGACCTGAGCGAGTACAACGTCATGGTCTGGGAGAAGAAGCCCGTCATCTTCGACGTGAGCCAGGCCATGCTCACAATCCATCCCCTCGCCGCCAGCCTCCTCCACCACGACGTGGAGACCATAAACGCGTACTTCGCCAAGCAAGGCGTCGAGGTTTACGATAACAAGGAACTAGAGGAGTGGGTGAAGAGTGGCGAAGCGTAACTATATCAGGATACCTCACGACCGCATCGGCGTCCTAATTGGACCCGATGGCAAGGTGAAGGGCAGGATAGAGAAGACCTTCGAGGTCAACCTCGTAATAGAGAGTGAGTCGGGAAACGTCGAGATCGTCCTCAACCCCGACCAGCCCGATGTCTCCGTTATCTTCACCGTCGCAAACATAGTCAAAGCGATCGGCAGAGGCTTCAGCCCCGACCGCGCCATGATGCTTGGCAATGAGGACTACGACCTCTCCATAGTCGACCTCGAGGAGCACGTGGGGCCCAGTCGCAGCGCCCAAGAGAGGGTGAAGGGCCGCATCATCGGAAAGGAAGGAAGAAGCAGGGTTCTCATCGAGGAGCTGACCGAGACCCAGATGAGCGTCTATGGGAGCACCGTCGCCCTCATAGGCAACATAGAGTCCCTCCCCGCGGCGACGGAGGCAGTCATGATGCTCATCCGTGGCAAGTTCCACAAGACCGTATACAACTACCTCTTCGCCTACCGCCGCCAGCTAAAGAAGGACCGCGGTGAGATCTGGTACGACCAGCCTCCCCCCGTGTCCGAGAGGAAGGAGTGACATGACACAGACACAGGAGACAGAGTACCAGGCAGTCAGCCCGAGCGACTTCTTCTACCGTAACAGAGAGATTGCGGGCTTCAGCAACCCCAGCAGGGCCATCTACGTCGGCGTCAGGGAGATACTGGAGAACAGCCTCGACGCCTGCGAGTCCGCCCAGATACCACCTGAGGTTTACGTGCGCCTCACTGAGCTGAGCAGCAGCAGCGGCGAGAACGGTACCTCGGTCTACCTCCTCAGGATACAGGATAACGGCACAGGCGTCCCCGCCGAGGAGATACCCGCCTGCTTCGCCCAAGTATTCTACGGCTCCAAGTACACCCTCAAGCAGAGCCGCGGCACATTCGGCATGGGCGGCAAGATGACCATCCTATACGGCCAGATCACCACCCACAAGCCCGTCATCGTCACCTCGAGCACCGGGGACGAGATCCACGAGTACGAGATGATGATGGACATCCAGAAGAACCAGCCACAGGTGCTCAGGCACACGACACTCGCAAACGAGAAGGGGTGGCGCGGTACCATTGTCGAGCTCCAGATCGAGGGCGACTACCCACGCATCATGAGCCGCATGATAGAGTACCTCCGCCAAACCGCCATGGTCAACCCCTACGCCGACCTCACATTCATCGACCCCAAGAACAGGCTCTACCGCTTCGAGAGGGGCACCACCCAGATGCCCCCCGTCCCCCAGAGGGTGCAGCCCCACCCCCACGGCATAGACGTCGAGACCCTCCGCAGGATGCTCCTCGTCACAAAGTCCCGGGACATGAAGGGCTTCATGATCGACCACTTCCAGGGCGTCGGACCCAAGACGTCGGAGAAATATCTCGCCTTCGCCGAGATCAAACATGAGACCAAACCCGCTAGCTTAACATCCGACGACATCGTCAAACTCGTCCGAGCCGCGAAGGAGTTTCAAGAGTTCTACCGCCCCGACGCGAGCTGTCTTAGCCCAATCGGCTCCGATCTCTTGGAGACGGGTATCAGGAAGGAGCTCAACCTCACGGACGCCGACTTCATAAAGACCGTCCAGAGACCCCCCGCAACCTATAGTGGCTACCCCTTCATAGTCGAGGCAGCCCTCGTAGCCGGGCCAACCGTCCGCAAGATCGGTCAGGGCATCAACCTATACAGGTTCGCCAACCGTATCCCCCTCCTCTTCGACGAGTCGAGCTGCGTCACCTACAAGGTCATCTCCAAGGACATCAACTGGAGAACCTACAACGTCCAGCAGGATACGCCCCTCGTCGTGGCGATTCACCTCTGCTCCACGAAGATCCCCTACAAGAGCGTCGGCAAGGAGTTCCTCGCCGACCAGATTGAGGTCGAGAAGGAGATCACTAACGCCGTCAGGGAGGTGGCTCGAGATCTCCGCATCTTCATCAGCCGCAGCGTCAAGCTGGAGAAGCAGAAGCACCGCCTCAACATCTTCAGCAAGTACCTCCCTAAGATCGCCGAGTTCGCCATGAAGCTCAGCGACAAGACCGAGATACCCAACTTCCAGAAGCTCCTCGGCGAGATCCTTGTGGTAAACCAGCAGGAGGAGGAAGAGGAGAATGGAAACGGGGAGGAGCGCGAGGTGCTCCCGCCGCCGGAGGAAGAGTTACCTGAAGAGGGGCTAGAGGAGGAGAAGATCGATGGCGAAACGAATTAGCGAAGCTGAGAAGCAGCGAGAGGCTACCGACCAGGGCCTCAAGCAGCTCGGCTCCCTGGTCTACGACCAGATCAACCAGGGTGAGTTCCCTTGGGTGATGATGCAGAGCAGGAGCATAGACAACATCCAGTACGATCCCCACGTCCGCCAGTACATCCTTGGCGACAGGATGATCAAGCGCCACAGCAGGAACATCAAGCACATCCGCCCCTTCACCCAGCTCGTCTGGACCGCTTGGTTCGCGAGGGAGCTCGTCAGGCAGAGGAAGACGAGCACCCTAAGGGAGGCCTACTACTCGGCACGCGGCCAGCGCGACATCGAGTACACCGACCAGCAGGAGTCAGACAACATCATCACCGACCTAGAGGTGGCGCTGAACAAGGCGAGGGAGGACTTCGGCATCTTCCCGGAGGAGAGGAGCGCCATCTTCGGGGATATAACCATCGAGTATACGGTCCCCGGATACGAGGGGCGCCGCACCAACCTCACCGATCACCCAGACGGCATCATGGTCGGCCCCGCCGTGACGAGCAGCGAGTTCATCGAGACCACAGCCAATAAGATCCTCGTCGTTGAGAAGGGCGCAATGTTCACCCGCCTCGTCGAGGAGCAGGCGCACAAGAAGTTCAACGCCATCCTCATCCACACCGCGGGGCAGAGCCCACGCAGCACGAGGAGCATCATCCACCGCCTCAACAAGGACTGGGGGATGCCAGTCTACATTTTCACAGACGGCGACCCCTGGGGCGTCCACATCGCCCAAGTCATCTGCTCAGGAAGCGCAAACGCCGCCCACCTCCGCGGCCTCACGACCCCCGACGCCCAGTGGATCGGCGTCTGGGCCAGCGACATCATCGACTACAAGCTCCCCACGGAGAACCTAACAGAGTTCGACAAGAAGAGACTCACCGAGCTACAGGCCGACCCCAGATACAGCGAAGACCCCTGGAAGGAGCAGATAGAGCTCTTCATAAAGATACAGAAGAAGGCGGAGCTGGAGGCCTTCAGCCGCTACGGCCTCACCTACATCGTGGACAAGTACCTGCCGGAGAAGATCGCGGCGGCGACAGCCTCTTAAATAGACCCACACGGCAATCCTACTAGGGTAACTATGTCCGATAGGTTCCACTTCACCTACACCAGTTTGACGGTGGCCATCTTCGGCGTCATACTTCTCATCATAGGTGGACTGCTCTCCTACTACTCCATCACAGTCGAGTGGGTGGTAGGCCCAAGGATACTGACCCCGATAGGGGTAGTCCTCGCGTTGATGGGCCTCCTCTTGGTCTTCTCGAAGGATGAGTGACATGTCTATCAAGGGCGTCGTGTTGGCCGGTGGTGAGGGGACCCGCTTCAGGCCCCTCACATACTACTTCCAGAAGTGCATGATACCCGTCGGGGAGGAGCAGAAGCCGATCCTCGACTACATCCTCCGCCTATTCAGGTACCACGGCGTGAAGAAGACGGTTCTCCTCGTCGGCTACAAGCACCAGCAGATCGCGAACTACTTCGACCACGGCGAGCGCTTCGGCGTCGAGATGAACTACGTCCTCGACGACCCGAACCTGAAGGGGAGCGCGAACGCTTTGCTCAACGCCTACAGGAAGGGGGCGATCACCGATGATGACACCCTCGTCGTCTATTATGGGGACATCCTTAGCAACCTGGACATCGGCGCCATGGTCAAGCATCACCAGGAGAAAAAAGCCGAAGCGACCCTCGCCCTCGCTCGCCGATACAACATAAGCGTCGGGAAAGCGGAGCTGGACGGGACCCGGATAACGAGCTTCGTCGAGAAGCCCGACTTAATGCAGCCCGTCAGCATCGGCATCCTGACACTGAGTGGCTCAGTCCTCAAGGAGATGGCAAGCCTCCAGCAGCAGGGACAGTTCTATAGCTTCGACCTCATGGGTGACGTGATCAGCTACCTCGTCCAGAAGGGGCGCCGCGTCGAGGCTTACCTCACCGACGCCTTCTGGTACGACGTCGGTAGCATCGAGCGCTACGAGAGGCTGAGCCCTGAGAAACTCAGCGAGGTAATGGGCTTCCTCCTCAAGTAGCACTTACACCCCGTACACCATTTACAGAAGTTTCTTAAACCGAGCCCATACCATCCTTAACCGCCGGTGAAGCTTGATGAAGGCATTAGTTCTCGCGGGTGGCTTCGGCACCCGCCTTAGACCGTTAAGCTGCACGAGACCAAAGATGCTCTTCCCCATAGGGGACCAGCCTCTCATGGATTGGACGCTTAGGAACCTCTCCCAGGGAGGAGTGGACACCGTCGTCCTGGCGGTGAACTACATGGCGGAGGCCCTGGTGCGGTACCTTGGCCCCACAAAGTACGACCTCGGCATCATCTACAGCAGGGAGCAGCGCCCCCTGGGGACGGGCGGCCCCATAAAGAAGGCGAAGGACCTCCTCAACGGAGAGCCCTTCCTCGTCCTGAACGGGGACATCATCTCCGACATCGACATTAGGCGCCTGATCGAGTACCACGGGGCGAAGGGGGGACTCGCGACCGTTGCATTAACCCCCGTCTCCGACCCGAGCAGGTACGGCGCCGTCGAGCTAGACTGGGAGGGCAGGATCACGCGCTTCGTCGAGAAGCCCGAGAAGGGGAAGGAGCCCAGCAACCTGATCAACGCTGGCATCTACGTCCTCGACCCCAAGATATTCGACTACATCCCAGACGGCCGCGCCGCGAGCATCGAGCGCGAGGTCTTCCCCGTCCTCGCCAACGAGCGCAAGCTCTACGGCTTCGAGTTCCACGGCCTCTGGACCGACATGGGCATCCCCGACGACTACCTAAAGGCCAACCAGATAATCCTCAGCAAGTACGATGGCGTCAAGCTCGGGGAGGGAGCCAAGGTCGACCCAACCGCAAAGATTATTGCGCCCTGCTACATCGGCCCCGGCGCAGAGATAGGGGCAGACAGCCTCGTGGGCCCCAACACGACCATCTGCGACCACGTCCTCGTGGGCAAGGGGTGCCGCATCGAGAACAGCATACTCTTCCCCGGAACATCCATCGGGGACTACTCCTCGGTCAAGAACGCCATCCTCGGCGAGAACGCGATACTGGAGCGCTGGGTAAAGGTCGAGTCGGGCAGCCTCATAGGCGACTACTCCGTGATACGGGACGGCGTCACCATAACGGACGGCGTCAGCATCTGTCCCAGTAAGGAAGTCAGCGAGAGCATACTCGAACGCCGCCAGGTGATGTAACCACAGATTGAAGCCGGCTACGGCCATCATTTCTTTAATTTGACCCACCAACCCAAATACCGCGAGACGGTTCCCAATAACAGGAAAACGGTGTGTGATGATGGGTCGGCTCTTCGGTACCAACGGCGTCAGGGGGGTCGCGAACAAGGAGCTCACCTCGGAGCTCGTGACCCGCCTCGCCGCCTCCTGCGGACACGTTTTAGGTAAAAACATAGCGCTGGGCAGGGACGGTAGGGTGACGAGCCCACTCTTCAGGGATGCTGCCGCCTCCGGTTTACAATCCGTGGGCTGCAACGTCCACGACTTCGGCGTCCTGCCGACCCCCGCCCTCCAGTACGCCGTCAAGCACCTCGGTCTAGACGGCGGCCTCATGATCACCGCGAGCCATAATCCTCCAGAGTTTAACGGCGTCAAGGTGATGGCCGCGGATGGCGTCGAGATACCCCGCCGCGTCGAAGACGAGATAGAGGGCGTCTACTTCGCCGGGGGGCCGAAGGCCGTGGAGTGGGACCGCGTAGGGGAGGTGAGGCACAGGGAGGTCCTCGGCCTCTACGTCGACGCAGTCGTCTCCAAGGTCGACGCCTCACTCATCCGTTCAAAGAATCTCAGGGTGGCCATCGACCCCGGGAACGGCGTCGGCACACTCGTCGCCCCCACCGTCGCCCAGCGCCTCGGCTGCCACGTCTACACCGTTAACGCAGAGCTGGACGGGAGGTTCCCCGGGCGCCAGTCCGAGCCGCGCCCCGACAACCTAGGCTCCCTCAAGGAACTCGTAAAGGCGACTGGGGCAGACATCGGCGTGGCCTTCGACGGCGACGCCGACAGGAGCATCTTCCTCGACGAGATGGGGGAGGTCCTCTGGGGAGACAGGAGCTTCGCACTCGTAGCGAGAGACTACATGGGGAAGCACCACGGCGCCAGGGTCGCTACCGCTGTCAGCAGCAGCAACGCCATCGTCGAGGTCGTCGAGGGCGCGGATGGCTCCATCCACTGGACGAGGGTGGGGAGCGTCGACGTGAGCCGCGCCATGGTGGAGAACGGCATCGACTTCGGTGGAGAGGAGAACGGCGGCGTCATGTACGGCCCACACCACCCCGTCAGGGACGGCTCCATGACCTTGGCACTCATCCTCGGCATCATGGCCGAACGCGGCGAACCCCTCTCAAAGCTAGTCGCCGAGCTACCCACATACGCACAGTCGAAGGACAAGGTACGCTGCCCCAACGAGCTCAAGCAGAGGGTCCTCGAAGCGCTACGCACGAAGGTGGCGGCGCCACGCGTCGACGCGATGGACGGCCTCAAGCTCGTCTTCGCCGACGGCAGCTGGATACTCGTCCGCCCCAGCGGCACCGAGCCCATATTCAGGCTCTACGCCGAGGCCGACACCCAGCCCAAGGTGGAGAAGCTCGTCTCCGAGAACAAGAGACTGATAGAGGAGACCGTGAAGGCGCTCAGTGCCTGAGGCTCCGGGCGAGGTCGAGGAGCGCCGCATGCGGGTCCTTCGCCTTGACGACGCCGCTGGCGACGAGTATCCCCTCGGCGCCCAGCTTCTGAGCCGCCACAACGTCCTCCCCGTTTGTAACCCCCGCGCCGCAGAGCACCCTGATCTTAGTGTTCACGTGCTTAATCGCGGCGACGGCGCCTGAGACGACCTCCGGCTTCGCCTTGGAGACTGATATGCCGCTGCCGATGAGTTCGGGCGGCTCGATGGCTATGGCGTCCGGGGCGAAGGCGGCGATCTGCCTCCCCCTCTCCACGGTATCCACGCAGACGACCGAGGCGAGGTCCGTCTCCCGCGCCCGCTTCACCGTCGCCTTGATGATCTCCAGCGGGAGCTGCCTCTCGCTGTGGTTGATGAGGGTGCCTATGCACCCCGCCTCCGCGACGGACTCTGGGAGGATATGGCCCGTGAACTGCCCCATCCCCACGGGGTCGACGTGCTGCGCGAAGACCGGCGTCTCGCTGTTATCGATGACTATCTTGGAGTCGGCGAGCTGGGGGGCGACGGCTATGCTCGCCCCCGTCTTTATGTGGACCTGCTCCGCGATCTTCGCGAGCCTGACGGCGTTCTCCCCCATCCCCTCCCTGTACGTCTTGAGGTTGACTAGGATGAGGGGGTACTTTACTAGGATTGCCTCCATGCCGATATCGTTGAGTAGAGTCTCCCGGCCCCTTTTGAGCTTTCCCGGCTAGGGGCTGACAATTAGCCGGGGGGACGCCTCGGTGGTGAGGGGGAAGCCCGTGGATTCCAGGGTGTAGTAGTAGACGCCGGGATCACGGGGGGTGAAGTTGAAGACGTAGGTGGAGACCGTGCCGGCCGCGGCGGTCGTCGTCTTAGCGACTGTGGCCACCGGCTCCGTACCCCCTTCTAGGTAGATCCGGCAGGTGACGTTCTGCGTCAGGGAGTGGACCCTCGTCGGGTTGCTGAGTGATATACCCACCGACACGAGTTCACCGACCCGGGCCGTCTTACCCGAGCCGTCCACCGTCTCCCAGCCGGACTTGTCTAGGGTCAGGTTTGGCGCCGAGACCAGGGGGTACTTCGTCGTCTTGAAGGGGAGCATGGACTCGAAGAATAGGACGTTCGCCTTGGCGCGCCCCGTTATGGTGATCTCGACCTCCCCAGCGTGGGCCGCGGCCGCCTCGCCGACGAGCCTCCTGAAGGTCGCCTCGTCGTCGACGGTGAGGGGGATGTTCCTCTTCAGGAAGCTGATGTAGCCGACCTTCTCACGGGGGAACGTGTAGGTCTTGCTGAGGACCGGCTGGCCCTCGACGAGCAGGGTGAGGTCTACGTCTGAGACCTCGGGCTGGTTAACCACTATGGGGCTTAGGGTTATGCTGATTAGCCACTTCCTGACGTAGTCGGGAGTCTGTGTGACCTGTCCCTCGGTGCTTGTGAAGCCTGGGATGGTCACCGCCATGCCCACGTTCAGGGTCGAGTTCCTCCCCTGGATGGCGTCCAGGAGGTAGGCGGCCATCTCCTCCTCTGTGAAGCTGAGGTTGACGGACATCCTGGAGAGTTCGCCGAAGCTGCTGTAGAGGTTCCCTACTTCGCGCCCGGCGAGTATGGCGGTGAATATTATGACGAGCTGGACGAGGCCGATGAGTTCCTCCCTGCTCACGATCTTCTCCTTGTCCCCCATCGATCAACCCTGAGGTGCCGCCCCATATTACACTTCTGAAGAGGCGGGGTGAGAGACTATGCCCGTGAACCGGCCCCCCCACCCATGAACGGAGGTTTAAATAATGGGTACGGGCGTGTTAGAAGGGATCAAAACTCACAGGAAGAACTGAGATCGCTCGGAATCCCTCGGTTGAGCCGAGGCAACGTGTTTTAATAGCCCTAACCGGCTATTCGATCGAAAACTTCGGGGGTAGCCAGCCATGAATGAACTGAAGAACCGCGTACTGATAACGTCGGCGCTCATCTACGCCAACGGACCCGTCCACATTGGCCACCTGGTGGAGAACACCCAGACAGACATCTATGTGAGATTTCTAAAGCTCAACGGTCACGACGCATTCTACTGCGGTGCAGAAGACACGCACGGAACCCCCATAGAGATAGCAGCCGCGAAACAGGGCGTAACCCCAGAGCAGTTCATCGACAGATGGGCGAAGGAGCACGAAGAAGACTACAAGCGGTACCACGTCAACTACGACAGCTACTACACGACGCACAGCCCGGAGAACCAGAGGTACACGGAGCAAATCTTCAAGCGCCTCATGGACGCGGGGCACGTCTACACGAAGGAGATTGAGCTCACCTTCTGCGAGCACTGCGGGCGCTACTTGCCCGACAGGTACGTGAAGGGGACCTGCCCCAAGTGCGGTGCGAAGGACCAGTACGGTGACCAGTGCGAAAAGTGCAGCGCCGCCTACAGCACCACCGACCTCGTCGAGCCCTACTGCAGCATCTGCGGCTCCACGCCCATCCGGAAGCCGAGCCGCCACTACTTCTTCCGCCTCAACGCCTTCAGCGACAAGCTAAGGGCGTGGCTAGTAGGCAACAAGAACCTTCAGCCCGAGATCAGGAACCAGATACTGAGCTGGGTGGATCAGGGGCTCCAAGACTGGTGCATAAGCAGGGACGGTCCCTACTTCGGCTTTAAGATACCCGAGGAGGAGAACAAGTACTTCTACGTCTGGCTGGACGCGCCAATCGGCTACATGGCCTCGACTGCAAAGTACTGCAGAGACAAACCCTTCACGGCTGATGACATCTGGCAGAGGGACGACTCCACCATCATCCACTTCATCGGGAAGGACATAATCTACTTCCACCTCCTCTTCTGGCCCGCCGTCCTCATGGGCAGCGGCTTCCACGTCCCCGACAACGTCGTCGTCCACGGCTTCCTCAACGTCAACGGGGAGAAGATGAGCAAGAGCCGGGGCACATTCCTCACCGCCCAGGAGTTCGCGGAGCTGCTCGACCCCGAGCTCCTCCGCTACTTCTACGCTGCCAACCTCAGCCACACCATGACAGACATCGACCTAGACCTCAAGACCCTGCAGGACAAGATCAACAACGAGCTCGTCAGCAACATCGCCAACCTCGTCTACAGGACCCTCAGCTTCCTCGACAAGAACTTCGACAGCACGGTCACGACGACTCTCAACAAGGAACTACTAGTTGAGGTGGCGAAGAAGGCGGAGGGGGTCAGGGACAGCTACTACGACTACAACTTCCGCGAGGCAGTCGCCAAGACCCTCGAGATCAGCACGGTCGGGAACAAGTACTTCCAGGACAACCAGCCGTGGGAGCTAGTCAAGACCGACAAGGAGAGGGCGCAGAGGGTGCTCACCGACTGCGTCAACATCGTCAAGACGGTGACGATCCTCGTAAAGCCCATCCTCCCCGTCTTCGCCGCCAGGGTCGAGGAGCAACTCAACCTCCCCGACCTCAAGTGGGCGGACGTCGACCGCGTCGTCGAGAACCACCGCATAGGCGGTGCCAAGATAATACTGAGGAAGATCGACCCCATAGTGCTGAAGAAGCCGGGGGAGGAGCCGAAGGCCGAGGCGAAGAGGGAGGAGAAGCCCGCGAAGCCAACGGGCCCGGCCGCTCTCGACCTACGTGTCGCCGTCGTGACCGAGGTCAGGGACCACCCGCAGGCGGACAAGCTATACGTCCTCAAGATCGACTTCGGCTCGGAGCAGAGGCAGCTCTGCGCCGGGCTGAAGCCCTACTACCCGAGGGAGGAGCTACTCGGGAAGCACCTAGTAGTCGTGACGAATCTGAAGCCCGCGAAGCTACGCGGTGAGCTGAGTCAGGGGATGCTCCTCGCCGCCGACTCAGGCAGCGTGGTCGGGGTCCTGAACGCGCCCGGTAGCCCGCCGGGGACACAGGTCACGGCCGAAGGCGTCTCTGGCAAGGGCGCCCCCCCGATAAAGATAGGTGATATCGCCGCCCTCGCACTCGAGGCGAAGGCTGGTAAGGCATACATCAACGGGAAGCAGCTCCGGACCGATGGAGAGGCTGTCCGGGTGGACAAGGGCGTGGAAGGCAGGATCAGGTAACCCTCCCCCGCGTCACATTTAATTTGAGGGTTTTTCCGATGATTGCTTAAATTCGGCGGTCCCTCAGAAGACCCAGTGAAAATCTTTGGCACGCGACCCAGTCTGCGGAATGCACGTCGATGAGGAGCACGCCGCCTTCAAGGTCGAGAGAGGAGGAAAGACCTACTACTTCTGCAGCGAGGGCTGCATGCTCACCTTCCAGCAGCCGGACCGTGAGTTGAAGAGGCTCAGGAACCTCTCGGTCTTCAGCCTCATCCTGGGTGCGTTGACCTTCATCGTTATGTTCGTCGAGCTACCGCTGCCCTTGTTGCCGATGCACTGGTGGGCGCTACTCCTATCGACGCCTGTGCAGTTCGGGGCTGGGTGGAGGTACTACCGTGGGGCTTGGGGCGCCCTCAAGGCGAGAACCGCAAACATGGACACCCTCATAGTCATAGGCTCCACGACTGCGTGGGGTTACAGCGCCTTTGTAGTCCTCTTCCCCCAGTGGGCGCCGAGCCACGAGCTCTACTTCGACGCTTCGGCGCTGATACTCGCCCTGATCTTGGTCGGTAAGTACCTTGAAGAGGTGGCGCGGGGGCGCGCCTCCGATGCGGTGCGTAAGCTCCTCGACCTCCAGCCCCCGATGGCTAGGATAGTGAAGGAGGACGGCTCCGAAGAGGAAGTCGGCGTCGAGACGGTGATGCCGATGGACATCCTACGCGTCAAACCGGGTGAGAAGATCCCCCTCGACGGCGTGATAACCGACGGTGCGAGCACAATCGACGAGAGCATGATCACCGGCGAGAGTATCCCCGTCGCTAAGAAGACGGGGGACCAGATTATCGGCGGCACCATCAACAGGGAGGGCGCCTTCAAGATGGAGGTCACCAAGATAGGGATGAACACTACCCTCCAGCAGATAGTCCAGATGGTTGAGGAGGCTCAACTCAGCAAGGCCCCGATACAGCGCCTCGCCGACACGGTCGCCGCCTACTTCACCCCAGCCATACTGATTATCGCGACGCTCTCTGCCCTGGGCTGGTTCTACATCGGCCACGTCAGTTTCGGAGTAGCCATTACCACCTTCATCTCTGTCGTCATCATCGCCTGCCCCTGCGCCATGGGGATCGCCACTCCCACCGCCATCCTCGTCGGCGCCGGCCTCGGCGCCCAGAACGGGATGCTCATAAAGAACGGCGAATACCTCGAGAAGGCCAGGAGCCTCCAGGCAGTCGCCTTCGACAAAACGGGCACACTGACCAAAGGCGAGATCGCCGTGACGGACGTTGTCGCCGACGACGCGGACGACCTCCTCGCCAAGGCCGCGTCCCTAGAGAAGTTGTCCGAGCACCCGATCGGCGCAGCGATCGTGAAGCTGGCTGAGGCGAAGGGGATGAAGCTCGTCGAGCCCAAGGGATTCGAGGCTCTCGCGGGACGTGGAGTGAAGGGCACGATTGGGCGCAAACACTACGTCGTGGGGACGAGCCGCCTCATGGAGGATATGAAGATCGAGGTCCCCGATGACGTTAAGGCGAAGGCTGAGGCACTCTACGACCAGGGCAAGACCCTCGCCTTCGTCGCAGTAGATGGTAGGGTCACCGGTATAATCGCCGTCGCCGACCAGATCAAGGACAACGCCGCCAAGGCGGTCACGAGGCTCCGCGAGATGGGGCTTCAGGTCATCATGATCACCGGCGACAACAAGCGCACCGCCGAGGCCATAGCAAAACAAGTTGGTATCGACAGGTACAAAGCGGAGGTCTTACCTGAGGACAAGGTCAACGTCGTCAAGAGCCTCCAAGGCGAGGGCCTTGTGGTGGCCATGGTTGGTGATGGGGTGAACGACGCGCCCGCCCTCGCCCAGGCCGACGTGGGCATAGCCCTCGGCAGCGGGACAGACGTCGCCGTCGAGGCTGGAGGCATCATCCTCATCAAGAACAACCTCGAGGATGTCGCTAGGGCTATTGAACTCAGCAAACGGACATACAACAAGATAGTCCAGAACCTCTTCTGGGCCTTCTTCTACAACTCCGCCCTCATCCCCGTGGCTGCGGGCGTCCTCATCCCATGGGGGATACAGATGAACCCCATCTTCGCCGCTGGCGCCATGGCGATGAGTAGCATAACGGTCGTCAGCAACAGCCTCCTCCTACGCAGGTGGAAGCCGAGGGACTAGACATGCCCGATGTCACCAAGGAGATCGGCATAACCCGCATGGACTGCCCCACATGCGTCGTCACGCTGGAGAAGTCGGTGATGAAGGTCCCCGGCGTCAGGAAGGCGCAGGGAAACTACCTCAAGAAGACGCTGAAGGTCACATACGACGACGCCACGCCCCTAGCCGCCATCGAGAAGGCCATAGAGGACGTCGGATACCAGGTCGCCTACAAGAAGTATCCGAGTCCCCTCTCCAAGTTCCGAGGCCTATTCAGCAGAGGCGAGTCGAAGGCGATAGCCACCATAACCGACGGCGAATTTGCTGTCAAGGTACTGCAATCCACCAAACCCGCCGCCGTCCTCTTCAGCAGCGAGGGCTGCCCCAGCTGCCGAGTCCTCAAGCCGCAGATCAAGGCCCTCGCCGAGAAGCAGGCGGGACGAGTCGGCTTCTACGAGATGGACGTCACCCACACCGAGGCGTGGAAGGAGTACAACGTCATGGGTATCCCCACGGTCATCGTCTTCCGCGGCGGGAAGCCCGCGGAGCGCTTCGGAGCGATGCTCAGGGTCGACGAACTGGAAAAGTCGCTCGCGTAGGCCCCCTAATTTCAGGTATTTTTATAGAGTAGCCTCCCGGTATTCATCCAAGTCCGGTGTCCCGCGTGAACATACTGCACCACAACGGCGTCATAGTCCCACCGAAGTACCAGGGCCGCGGCCTAACAGTCAAGATCAACGGCCAAACCACGAAGCTCAACGACGAGCAGGAGGAGATGGCGGTCGCCTGGGCCAAGAAGGTCGGCACCCCCTACGTCGAAGACCCCAAGTTCGCCGAGAACTTCCACGAAGACTTTGGAAAGAAGCTGGGCATGAAGCTGCTCCCCGGGGACGTCGACTTCACCGACATCATACAGCTGGTGCAGAGGGAGCGCGAGGCGAAGCTGGCACTGCCCCCCGAGGTGAAGAAGGCGCAGGCCGCCGAGAGGAAGGCACAGCGCGAGGCCAACAAGGAGAAGTACGGCTACGCCACCGTCGACGGGCAGCGCATGGAGCTCGGCAACTACAACGTCGAGCCCAACAGCATATTCATGGGGCGCGGCCAGCACCCGTGGAGGGGGAAGTGGAAGCAGGGCCCCGGCTACGAGGACATAGAGCTCAACCTAAGCCCAGACGCACCCAGGCCCCCGGGCAACTGGAAGGCCATCGTCTGGGAGCCCGACACCATGTGGATAGCCCGCTGGACCGACAAGCTAAGTGGCAAGAAGAAGTACGTCTGGCCCGGCGACGCCAGCTTCCTCAAGCAGAGGAAGGACATGGAGAAGTACGACAAGGCACGCGCCCTAAAGGAGAGACTCGACGAGGTCAAGGCACACATAGACGCCAACCTCACCGCCGAGGACCTGAAGAGGCGAAAGACGGCGACCGTCTGCTACCTCATCGACCGCCTCAAGTTCAGGGTCGGTGACGAGAAGGACGAGGAGGACGAGGCCGACACCGTCGGCGCGAGCACCCTGCGCCCCGAGCACGTCTGCTTCAATGGTGACGGCTCGGTCACCTTCAACTTCCTAGGCAAGGACTCGGTTCCCATGAACATCACCGCCAAGCTACCTCCAAATGTCGTCCAGAACCTGCGCGACTTCGCCACGGGCGCAGCGAAGGAGAGCCTCTTCGAGGGCATAAACTCGGGACACATCGGCGACTTCCTCAAGGAGATCATGGAGGGGCTCAGCGCCAAGGTCTTCAGGACCCTCTACGCCACCGACGCCGTAGGCGGCAAACTCGCCAAGGAGACGGTGAAGCCAGAGGACCCCGACTACGTCAAGCGCCAGGCCGCCCTCCGAGCCAACCTAGAGGCCGCCATAGTCTGCAACCACAAACGCACCATCCCCAAGACGTGGCAGCAGAGCCTCCAGAAGAAGAAGGACCGCCTTAAGCAGCTCGAGTCCAAGGCCTCCGCCGACGAGAAGGCTATGCGCCAGAAGCTCGCCGACGAGGAGAAGAAGTACAGGGAGAAACTCGCCGAGGCGGAGAAGCGGCTCGCCGAAGCCGAGGCAAAGGAGGAGGCCCAGAGAGCCAAGCTGAGCGAGGCGGAGAAGGTCGGCGGTGACCTGAAGACACCCGAGAAGCGCCTGGAAGCCGCCAAGAAGTCGACCAAGGCCGCCCGGGAACGGATGAGGAAGCTCAAGAACGCCTACGTCACCGGCTCACTGAAGCTGAAGAAGCAGCTCGAAGAGAAGAAGAAGCGCAACAGGGAGACAGTTGAGCGCATGAGGCTCCAGGTCGAGGCGCAGGAGATCACCCGCGACTACAACCTCGGCACCAGCCTGAAGAACTACGTTGACCCCCGCATCTACTACGACTGGGGGAAGAGGGTAGACTTCGACTGGCGCAGCTACTACCCTACGACGCTCCAGAAGAAGTTCAGCTGGATAGAGGAGCAGCCGGAGGACGAAGAATCATAAGCCCGGCGCGTCACCTTCTACGCCATGAGGAACCTGGTTAAGCACAAGCTCAAGGCCGGTAAGCCGGCGATAGGGACCTGGGTGTCCATAGGCCACCCCGACATGACCATGTACCTAGCGGACATGGGCTTCGACTGGCTCGTCTGCGACATGGAGCACAGCGCCTATGGACCCGAAACCTACCACAGCCTCGTCCAGAGCATGCTCTACGCCCGCGACAAGTGCATGCCGCTGGCGCGCATCCCCTGGGTCGACCTCATCTGGTGCAAGAAGGTGCTGGACGCCGGCGCGATGGGTATAGTAATTCCCCGCGTGGAGTCGGCGAAGATGGCGAAGGAGGCGGTCCGCCTCATGAAGTACCCGCCCAAGGGTGAGAGAGGGGCAGGTCCCCGCCTCGCCGCCTTCCGCGACCCCGACTACTTCAAGACCGCAAACGACGAGATACTCGTCATCCCCATGATAGAGTCCGTGAAGGGCGTCGAGAAGCTCGACGAGATATTCAGCGTCGAGGGGGTCGACGCATGCTTCGTGGGGCCGAGCGACCTCAGCCTCGACATGGGCATACACAAGCAGTACACGAACCCCAAGTTCATCGAGGCCCTCGACCGGATCGTTGACGCCGGGAGGGAGCACGGCGTCGCGCCGGGGATGCACTGCTTCGTCACCCAGGACGCCACCGACATCAACGACGCCATAAGGCGTGGGTTCAGGTTCTGCGCCCTCGACACGGACCTCGGTTACCTCAGCCGCTCGGTGAAGACCACCATCGGCTACGTCAAGGGGTGGAAGCCGGGGGAGGGCGGCGAGGCCCCAGCCGTCTAAGCCTTTATTTTAAGCAGCCCTTTTCTTACCCATGATAAACCCAACAGAGGTTAACGGCCTAAAACTCACCACCATCCTCGACAACCTCACCCAGAGCGCAGGCCCCGTTGGCCACTGGGGATTCTCCGCACTCCTCGATTACGAGGCTGCGGGGAAGCGAAGGCGCGTCCTCCTCGACACGGGGAGCGACCGCGACTGTTTCCTCAGGAACCTGAAGGAGCTGAAGATCGACCTCAGGGGGATAGACGCCATCATGCTCAGCCACGGCCACTACGATCACACGTCCGCCACCGTGGAGGTCGTGAAGGCGGCAGGGGGTGTGAAGATATACGCTCACCCCTTTGCCTTCTCCCCTGCCTTCGTGATTAACGAGAAGGGAGAGAGGCGCAGGGTCTCCATCCCCGAGGGGCAGGGGCTCGCGGAAATAGAAGCTGCTGGAGGCGAGGTAGTGCTCTCACGGACCCCCATCGAGGTCGCCTCGGGCGTCTGGGCCACCGGGGAGATCCCGCGCGCGAGCTTCGAAACGGTCATGGAGCTTGGCAGGAGCCGCCTAGTAAAGTCTGAGGGGGGATCCGAGGTCACGGACCCCATCAAGGACGACCAATCCCTATTCCTCCGCGAGAAGGGCGTCGGGCTGATCGTAGTCACCGGCTGCGCCCACTCCGGCCCACTCAACATCCTCACCCACGTCGAAGCCCTCACGGGGGAGAGGGTGAAGGCGCTCATCGGCGGCACCCACCTGACGGGGAGAAAACCAGAGTACACGAAGGCAACGATAGAAGGGATGAAGGGTTTCGACCTCAGCATCTTTTCCCCCTGTCACTGCACCGGCTTCAAAGCCATGACTGAGCTATCACGGGCATTCCCAGACGCCTTCGAGCTAAACTACTCCGGGCTCACACTCGAACCCGCGAAGATACTCCGCGAGCGGGGAACCCACGCCCTATAGTTCGACGAACTTCTCTATCTCCGCGACGATACCCCTGAAGGCCTCCGCGGCAGGGCTGTCTGGGTTCTCGGCGACGAATGGTCTCCCCGAGTCCGAGTCTTGGGCGACCCGCGGATCGAGGGGGATGGAGCCGAGGAACGGCACACCCATGGTTGAGGCGACGCGCTCAGCCACGCCCTCACCGAAGAGGTCGATCCTGTCCCCGCAGTGTGGGCAGATGAGGTAGCTCATGTTCTCGACGAGGCCGATGATGGGCGCCTTCAGTTGGCGCGCGAATGTGATCGACTTCTCCACGACCTGCCCACTCACCTCGTTGGGCATCGTCACTATGACGACGCCGTCGATGTCGGGGAGGAGCTGGAGGACGGTGAGGGGCTCGTCCCCCGTCCCCGGGGGGAGGTCGATTAGGAGGTAGTCGAGGTCACCCCACTCGACCTCTGAGAGCAGCTGCCTTATAGCCGACATCTTGAGGGGGCCGCGCCAGATGACGGGGGAGTCCTGGCTCGGTAGGAGGAAGTCCATGGAGGCGACCTTGATCCCGGTTGGCGAAGTCGGTGGGATTATTCCGTTCTCACCCGCCCCGAGTAGGGCACCCTTAAGGCCGAGCATCTTTGGTACCGTGGGCCCGTGGAGGTCCGCATCAAGAATGCCGATCCTCTTCCCCTCGGCGGCGAGCACCGCCGCGAGATTCACCGTGACGAGGCTCTTACCCACCCCGCCCTTACCGCTCAAGACGGCGACCTTATGCTTAACCCGATCCATGCGTTCCCTTAGCTGCTTGAGCTCTTCGACGCGCCTAACGAAGTCCTCGCCCCTCCGGGCCTCATCCATCCCAGTAGACACGGAGAGGCTCACATCCCAATATGTATAAACCTATCCGGAATCGCCATTTGAGCAATTAGTATTTTAACCCCTTCGACGGCTTCAAGTCGAGTGGTCCCCCTTGATCGAGAGGCTAAAGCATAAGTTGCGCGGGGTCGAGGCTCTTGACGCCTGGGCCGCCGTCGCCATCCTCCTCAGGGAGGAGGCCGACGACTACGAGACCCTAATCGTCAAGCGCGCCGTTGTCCCAGGGGACCCCTGGTCTGGGGACATGGCCTTCCCCGGAGGCAAGAAGACGCGGAACGACCATACGCTCAGGGACACCATCCTAAGGGAGGTACAGGAGGAGACCGGGATAGACCTCGACTTCCTCACATACATCGGTGGCCTCCCCGTAGTCTTCTCCTCGATAAAGCCCGATAGGGACGTGTTGCCCATCGTCTACCTCTACGAGGGGAGGCCTGAGATAAGGCTCAACCCCGAGCTCACGGCGTACCGCTGGGTCCACCTCAAGGAGCTGAGAGCGAGTAGGACGATCGCGAAGGTTAAGGGGTGGGAGGGCGAGGTCTTCAAACTCGGTGACGACATCGTCTGGGGCCTGACATACAGGATGCTGGATAAGCTCCTGGAGATGCTGGATGAGGCCTAGCCCAGCGCCTTCTTGAGGGCCTTGGCGACGTCTACGGGCTGCTCGCCGATCGCGGCGCCCGCGCCCCTGAGTGCGTTCATCTTGCTCTCAGCGGTCCCCGCCGAGCCCTGGATTATTGCGCCTGCGTGCCCCATCCTCTTACCCGGGACGGCGGTGCGTCCCGCGATGTAGGCGGCGACCGGCTTCGTGAATCCGCCCGAGGCGATGAAGTCGGCTGCCTTCTCCTCCGCGTCGCCGCCGATCTCGCCGATGAGGGCGACGGCCTTCGTCTCGGGGTCCTTCTGGAACCACTTGAGGAGTTCGATGTAGTCGAGGCCGACTACGGGGTCGCCGCCGAGGCCGACGCAGGTTGATTCGCCGAGGCCCTGGTTGGTGATGTGGGCGGCTATCTCGTAGAAGAGGGTGCCGCTTCGGCTGATGATGCCGACGGAGCCGCGTTTGAAGACCTGGTTTGGCATGATGCCCATCTTGGACTCCCTCGCCTTTATTAGGCCGGGGGTGTTGGGGCCGACGACCGTGGTGCCGAGCTGCTTGGCCCTTGCTACCAACTCGATTGTGTCCCTGACGGGTATGCCCTCGGTGATGACGACGACTGGGTCCATCCCCGCCTCCATGGCTTCGAGGGCGGCGTCCAGGGCTCCCCCGGCGGGGACGAAGATGATGGATGCGTCGCACCCATGCCTCTCCTTCGCCTCGATGACTGTGTCGTAGACGGGTGTGCCGTCGACTTCCTCCCCCCCACGGCCCGGTGTGACGCCGGCGACGACCTTCGTGCCGTACTCCTTCATCCTCGCCGCGTGGAACCTGCCCTGCGTGCCCGTGATTCCCTGCACTACGACCTTCGTGTCCTTGTTGATGAGCTTCATCTTCAAACCCTCTTTGCGAGTTGGACGGCCTTCTGAGCCGCCTCCTCCATCGTGTCGTTTGTCTCTATCCCCGCGCCGTGGAGGAGCCTTTTTCCCTCCTCCTCGTTCGTGCCCATCATCCTGACCACTATGGGCTTGTTATCGCCGAGCTTCCCGCGGGCCTCGATGATTCCCTTGGCTGTGTCGTCGCAGCGGGTTATGCCGCCGAGGACGTTGACGAAGAGTGCCTTGACCCTGTTGTCCTTGAGGACGAACTCGACGGCTTTACCTATGCGGTCGGGGCTGGCGCCGCCGCCGAGGTCTAGGAAGTTCCCCGCATGGCCACCGTAGAGCATGACGGTGTCGAGGGTCGCCATGGTGAGTCCGGCGCCGTTGCCGATGATGCCTATGTCACCGTTCAGCTCGACGTAGGTGAGGTCCATGGCGCGCGCCTCCATCTCCCGGGGCGTTAGCTCCCCCTCGAAGCTTTCGAGGTACTTCGCCTCGAGCTCCTTGTGCCTGTAGAGGGCGTTGTTGTCCACGTTGAGGCGCGCGTCGGCTGCAATGAAGCCGTCGGCGGTCTCGACGAGTGGGTTGATCTCAGTCAGCTCGGCGTCCATCTCATACGCGACCCTGTAGAGCTTTTGCAGTATGTCGCCGAGTTGCTGCATCTTCTTGCCGCCGTAGCCGAGGCGCTTGGCGACGTTGTTTGCGTTGTAGCTCCTTAGGCCCCTGAGGGGGTCGATGTTGTTCCTGACTATCTTCTCCGGAGTCTTGGCGGCGACCTCCTCGATGTTCACGCCGCCCTCGCTTGAGGCTAGGATGGTGTAGCAGCGGGAGGCCCTGTCGACGATGACTCCGAGGTAGACCTCGTGCTGTATGGATAGCCTCTCCTCGACGAGGACCTTGCGGATGGGCAGGTCCTTGATCTTCATGCCGAGTATCTGCTTGGCGACCTCGTATGTCTGCTCTGGTGTGTCGGCGGGCTTGATGCCCCCCGCCTTCCCCCTGCCGCCGACGCCTACCTGGGCCTTGACGACGATTGGCTTGGCTATCTTAGCCGCCGCGTCTCTGGCTTCCTCGGGGGTCGACGCCACGGCGCTCGCCCCGAGGGGGATGCCGTATCGCCTGAAGACCTCCTTTGCCTCGTATTCTAGGAGCTTCAACCTTTCACCTTCGTTGATGGAGAGTATTCCCCAGCGGATAGATAATTATTCTGGGAGACACCCGCGAATCAACGTTAAATCTGCAACGCGCTCAACTATCAGCCATGTCCAAAGACTCAGTAAAGAAGAAGGTCATAGAGGCGATCGACGCACGCGCCGACGAGATAATCGAGATCGGCGAAGCGATATGGAAGAAGCCTGAGCTCGGCTTCAAGGAGTGGAAGACCGCCGAGCTCACCGAGAAGAAGTACGGGGAGATGGGCTGGGCCTACGAGGGGAAGATCGGCATCACGGGCTCCAAGGCCTACCTGAAGAAGAGGGGGAAGGGGCCGGTTGTGGGCGTCATCGGGGAGCTGGACGCGATCCGTGTGCCCGACCACCCGGAGTGTGACCCCATCACGGGGGCGGCCCACTCCTGCGGGCACAACGCCCAGATGGCGGCCATGCTCGGTGTCGGATTCGGCCTTAACGACGTGATGGGTGAGCTGGACGGCAACGTCGCCCTAGTCACCGTCCCCGCGGAGGAGTACCTAGAGATCGACTACAGGAATAGCCTCAGGGAGAAGGGGAAGCTGGAGTTCTTCGGGGGGAAGCAGGAGTTCATCCGTCTCGGCTACATGAAGGACATAGACATCAGCATCGGGAGCCACACGGACAGCGAGATCGAGGAGAAGCTTAGCGTCGGCGGTAGCAACAACGGCTTCGTGGGGAAGATGGTCCACTACATAGGACAGGAGGCCCACGCCGGGGGTAGTCCCCACAAGGGGATAAACGCCCTCAACGCGGCGATGCTCGGCCTCATGGCCGTACACGCCCAGCGCGAGACCTTCAAGGACGAGGACACCATCAGGGTCCACCCCATCATAACGAAGGGCGGCGAGATAGTGAACAACGTCCCAGCCGACGTCAGGATGGAGAGCTACGTCAGGGGGAAGACCGTCGAGGCCATCAAGGACGCCAACGTCAAGGTGAACAGGGCGCTCCGCGCCGGCGCCATGGCCGTCGGCGCCGAGGTAGAGATAGACGACCACCCCGGATACATGCCCTACATCAAGGACGCCGCCCTCGACGCCGTCCTCAAGGCGAACGCCGCCGCCCTCGTTGGGGAGGAGCAGATCAAGGTCAAGGGCCACTCCACGGGCTCCACCGACCTCGGCGACTTCAGCTGCATAATGCCCACAACCAGCATAGGCATGGGTGGGTGCACCGGCGCGGGCCACAGCAGGCACTTCAAGATAGTCGACAAGGAAACCGCCTACGTCCTCCCCGCCAAGGTGATGGCGCTGACATGCGTCGACCTCCTATACGACAAGGCGAAGCTCGCCAAGGAGATCACAAAGGGGTTCAAGCCCACCATACCCCCCGGCGACTACGAGAACTTCATGAAGAGGCTCGTCACCTAAACCTCTTATCCGCGTTTCCCCACCTCACCTCAGGGAGGCTGTTTCTGTTTGATGGAGTACAGGGAGTTAACGAAAGGCGTCAGCATACCCGTACTCGGCCTGGGGACGTGGGGGATGGGGGGCAGAGAGACCCCCGACAAGGCGCGTGACAGGGAGACCGTTATCGCCATAAGGATGGCCGTCGAGCTCGGCCTGACCCACCTCGACACCGCCGAGTACTACGGCGACGGACACGCGGAGGAGCTCATCGGAGAGGCCATCGAAGGCATGGACAGGGGAAAGCTCTTCATCACCTCGAAGGTCTGGCACAACCACCTCCACAGGGAGGACCTGCTACGATCCATGAAGGCGAGTCTCAAACGTCTCGGCGTCGACCACGTCAACCTCTACCTCGTCCACTGGCCGAACCCCGATGTCCCACTCAAGGAGACGATGAGTGCCATGGAGGAGTGCATCAGGGAGGACTACACCCGGTTCATCGGGGTGAGCAACTTCAGCGCCCAACTCATGGAGGAGGCGCAGAGCCACCTAAAGGACACGCGCCTTGTAGCCAATCAGGTCCAGTTCAGCCTCATCGACCAGAAGCCCCGGATGGAGCTGCTCCCAGCCTGCCGCCGGATGGGGGTAAGCCTCGTCGCCTACCGCCCCCTTGAGAGGGGCGCCATCATCCAGACACCCAACGCCGTGATGGACGAGATAGCCAAGACCCACGGCAAGACACGCGTGCAGGTCGCCCTCAACTGGCTCATAGCCCAGGACGGCGTCTTCACGATCCCGAAGTCGACGAACCCCGTCCACCTCATGGAGTTCATGGGCGCCCTCGGGTGGCGCCTCACCCCGGAGGAGTGGTCGCGCCTGGCGGAAGCCTACAGGTGAGCCATCCACGGGCATCCCCATCGATCAGGCTGGCCTTGTCGCGTGGCTCATCGAAAATGGCACAGGGCTCGGGTTCCACGCCGAGACGAACTACACGAGCCCCGAGGACAACGCCGTCGCCGAGGCCGCTTGGTTCCTCAACCCGGGGCAGAAACCCGTCTTCACCTTCACCGTCGAGGAGACCGACCCCGCCCGGCTCTTCGCGGGCGCCATGCAGTGGGCCGGCTCATCGACGGAGCCGAAGTCGTGGGTCCACGTATGCATCTTTCTGGGCGGGTCGGCGGATATGCTGACGGGCCTCCCCCTCCCCGCTAACATCAAGCTCTACGACGCCCAGGGCTTGTCTCGACTCATCGATGATCTGGACGATCTGGCAGCGCATATGACACGGCTCCTCAGCAACTATCGGGGCGTTTCTCCCGATTCCGCTCTGAGGGAGGCGGTGAAGAGCACGGCAGCGGCCATAGCGGATTGGCCGAGAGACAAACGGAATACCCGCTTAAGCATCGAGACATCCGCCCAACTAGAGGAGGGGCTGTACCTCTTCGCGGTCGAGGACGAGGCGGATGAGGCGACGGAGGAGTCAATGTTGAAGCCGAGTCGGAACGTGGTACCGTTGGACGTATCAAGTGGCGTCGCCTCCTTCGAGGGTGCCCTCATGCGTCTCATCGAGGCGGGCGATGGTCGTCTCCTGTTTTCGACGGAGCACCGGAACTACCCCTTCATCTTCCGCCTCTCCACCGTCGATGGTGGTGGGACATCCACGCTCGACCTCTGGTTTGACGTGGATAAGTCGAATGTCCCGCAGGCGCTGGGGTTCTGGGCGCTCGTCGAGGCGATCAAATCGTCGGGTTCAGTGAGCCTCACCGGTCCCTCAGGAGATGTGGCGGTGTTGTCCCTCGTCGGCTAGATGGGTTCCTCGTCGACCGTGCGCCGTGGTTTGAAGTGCCACTCGAACAGGCTCGCGGCGCCGAAGAGGGCGATGCTGCTTAGGAGGAACGTCAACGAGTATCCGAAGAAGAAGCTGATGTTCCCGCTGAGGAAACTGCCGAGGAACATGGCGACGCTGTTTATGGCGCTGTACACCCCAAGCGTCCCACCCTGCCCCTCCTTTGGCAGGAACCTGTAGAGGAGGGCGTTCATCCCGATGGTGATGTTCGTGTACGCCATACCAATGAGGAGGTAGAGGAGGAGCGTCACGTATAGCACGTCGTGGCCGAAGAAGTACAGGCTCTCTATCGCCGCGAAGAGGAACGCCATGGCGCGGAGTGACAAGAACTCCACGATCATCCCCGGGTCCCCCTTCTTGCTGAAGCCGCTGAACCTCTGGGTGCTGGCGAGGCCGTTTATGCAGGTTATGAAGATGCTCAAGCCGGTGATCTCGAGGTAGCTGAGGTTGTTTGCCTTCAGGAAGGGGGTGTAGCTTGTGAAGAAGAGGTTGGCGCCGAGGAAGAAGAGGGCGTTCGTCACCATGATTAGGGGGATGTCCCTCGACACCGCACTACGGGCGTCCCTGACGAGCCCCTTCAAGTCGTCTACCTTCGGGGTCTTGAGGAGGAGCACCGGGAGGTGGGTGAGGCGCGCGATGAGTGCATCGGGGTTGAAGGCTATGGCCTGCCTCTCCGTCGTCGTCTTCGAGTCCTTCACCAAGACGAGGGAGAGGACGAGTAGGATGGTACTGAAGCCAACGGGGATGACGGCGACGGCGGTCAACGGCAGGGAGGTGAGGACGAGGAACCCGAGGACGTTCCCCGTCAGGCTCCCGTAGATCATGTACTTGAAGCTCAACGCGCTCCCCTCCCCAAGGTTCTCCTTCGAGACCGTGTCCATCAGGAGGAGGCTAAAGACCGTGGGGCTCAAGCTGCTGAAGAAGCTGTAGATGGCGAAGAAGCCGATCATGAGGTTGACGTCGCCGCTCATGGCGATGAGGCTCAGCGTCAAGAACTGCCCCATGGCGCTGAGGGCGAGGAGGGGCCTCCTCCTCCCGATGTAGTCGGCGATTCTCCCGCCTATGAAGGCCGAGGGTATGAGGGCGATGTTGTAGGCCGATGAGGCGAGGCCGACGCTTATCACGCTGCCCCCCAGGTCGAGGATGCGCAACGTGACATATGTCCCGATGCAGCTCTGTATCACGTAGAAGGGTATGATGACGTAAAACCAGCGCGGCTTCACGAACCTCTCCGCCAAGTTTTAATCTACCCCGACTCAGATACCTGCGATAACTCGCAGGATTAATAAGGGTTGATGGTTTACGCGGCGATCTAACTTTTCCTGGTGGCTCCTACCCATCCTCACGGGGCTCGTAGCGGGTATCGCCGCCTCGGGAATAAACAGCCTAGTCTTCTACTCATGGGAGACCTTCTACCAGGACGCCCTGAAGACGCCGACCCTCTTCTTCGTCTTCCCCTTCACCGGCCTCGTCCTCAGCTACTTCCTCATCCACCTCCTCGCCTGGTATAGGACGCCGAAGAGCAGCTTCCACATGATACTCGAGGTCTTCCACCTGACACCAAGCGGGATGATGCCGAGGGAAGCCATAGTGAAGACGGTGTCAGGGATCGCCACCTCGATATTCGGGGGCTCCGCCGGCCCCGAGGGCCCATCCACAGTCATCTCCGGCGGTTTCTCCAGCTGGCTCAACAAGATACTCAAACTCAGGATGACCTCGAGGAAGGCCCTGATGATAGGAGTCGCGGCGGGCTTCTCCGCGAGCTTCAAGACGCCCCTCACCGGTCTACTCTTCGCCCTCGAGCTCCCCTACCGGAGGGACCTCGAGGAGGAGTCATTCATCGAGGCCGCGATAGCGAGTTCGACGGCGTACCTCGTCTCCGTAGCCTTGGGCGCTCCGAGTCTCGTCCCCAACATCCAGCTCGATGTCACAGCCCTGCCACTAGTCTGGCTGCCGATCTCGATGATCTTCGGGTTGGCCACAGGAGGCGTCGTCTTCCTATTCACAAGCGTATACGGTGCCTGTGAGAGGCTCGCGAAGAGGATCATAGTGAAGGGTGGCTACCCGCTGATGTTGCTCGCCGGCGGCCTCATTCTAGGAGGAGTAGGCTACGTCGCTCCTCAGGCCGTTGGGCCGGGGTATCAGATGGTGCCCCTCCTCGTGAGCGGTTCACTGGTGACTCTGGGGGCGGTGATGCTGCTCAGGATGCTGTCGACGGGGGTGACCATGAACTTCGGTGGGACCGGTGGGCTCTTCCTGCCTACGCTCCTGCTCGGCGGGGCTTGGGGGGCGATCGTAGGCACCACCCTCATGCCCTCGATGACGCCTGTGTTCATCCTCATGGGGATGGCCGCATTCTCCTCGGGGGTGCACAAGATGATGCTTACCCCCATAATATTCATCGCTGAGGTCTTCGGCGCCCACACCCTCATCCCTATAATACTCGCCACGGTCGTCTGCTTCTTCGTCTCCGGGGCCTACAGTTTCTACCCGATCCAGCCGACCAACAAGGTGAGCCAGGAGGAGCTCGCCTTGGAGAGGTTCTACTACAAGGTCATGAGGGGCAAACCTAAGGAGTTGGAGAAGTTGACGGCGAAGGACGTGGCGACTCAGGACCCGATAAGGCTCGGGGCCGACATCAGCGTAAGGGAGGCGATGGAGACCTTCGGGAAGACTAACTTCAGGTTAATGCCCGTCATCGACGCCGATGAGCGGGTGGTTGGCTACGTCACCCTCGAGGACCTGGCCCTCCTCTCGAAGACGGTGCTCGACACGCCGCTAAGCACGGTGGGGCTCCAGCCCCCACTCATCTTCCCCGAGAGGGCGCTCGTGATGAGGGTCATCGAGGAGATGATCGAGAAGGCGGAGGATCACTGCTTCGTAGTCGACGGCGAGGGTAAGCTGACTGGGATAATCTCCACGATCGACGTGACGCGCCTCTTGATGCGGTACTACACGCATACCTGAGACCCTGACTACTTCTCGCCGACCCTGAGGGTTTCGTATGTCCCGTAGCCACCCGTTACGCCGTCCAACTCGTACTCCCCGAAGCTCTGGGCGAGGACTGAGACCTTGCCGTGCTCGTCGACGAACGGGAGTGGCACGACGGGCCCCGCCCTCCCCTTGAGGATGTGCTTGACGCCGTTCTTATCCGTCAACTCCAGCACGGAGCTGACAGGGACCACTCCGTCCCTGAACCGCTGTTCGAGTATCCTGAATCCGACTATCGGGGTGTTGACACCGTCCTTCCATAGGAAGCCGCCGACGCTTACGCGGCCGTCGTCGAGGACTATCGCGGCGGGGTTAATGGCGAGGTGCTCGTTGAACCAAACGACGTAGTAGATCCAGTTGCCTATGCCCGTCCAGTCGCGGGCGCCATGGGTGTGATCCCGCTCACCAAGGACATCGCGCAAGACGTACACCTGCTCCCCTATCCTGATCTCGCCGCTGATCTTGGCCATCTGCTCCCAGTGCTCGTCCCCACTCTTCTTCCCGATCTCTAGGGACTCTGAGGTCATGTTCTCGCTATACTCGTATGTGGGCTGGATTGGCTGGAACTTGAGGTGCATAGTAACGGGCGCCATGGCGGAGATGAGTGAGGGGTTCTCCCTGATCAGTGGGAAGTCGGATGGGTTCTTCACCACCACCATCCTGCCCTGGAAGCTGTAGCGCCAAGAGCCGTCGAGGCGCTTCTCATGGGTCATACCCGCCGCCTCGAGCCTCTCCGGGTAACCGTTGATCTTCTCCGTGGCTTGGAAGCCCGCGACTGAGCCGTCGGGGAGGAAGAGAAGGAGGAACGTCATGCCCTCGTCCTTGTTGGGTTTGAAGCCGAGGCGCGTCATGCCGCTGATTCCGTTGTGCCTGTCGCTGAAGCAGAGGTAGTAGCTCTCGTTCCACTCCCGGTGTGCACCGGGCCTGTGCGTCGGAGGTTCCATCGATTTATTGCTCAATTGTGACCTCCCCCTTCACCCCGTCTATTGTGACCCTCTGCCCCGTCTTGAAGACTCTGCATGCCCCGTGTATGTTTGTTACCGCGGGGATGCCGTACTCCCTGCTCACGACGGCGCCGTGGCTGAGGATGCCACCCGTCTCCGTTATGAGGCCGCCTATCTTGCTGAAGACTGGGGTCCACCCCGGGTCGGTGCGGGGTACGACGAGTATCTCCCCGGCCTGTACCTGCCAGATGTCCTCGATGCTGCCGAGGACGCGCACCGGCGCGGTGAGGACGCCTTGGCTGGCGGGTATCCCCTTGAATTGGTCCGCGTCGGCGGGTGGGGGGTCGTTGAACTCCCTTTCCCCCTGCAGGAACTTGGGGGGCGTCGTGTTCTCGTACTTGAGAAACTCGGCCCTACGGGAGGCGACGCCGGCGCGTATCTCTCCCGGTGTTTCGCCGCCCGCGATGCCCCTGATCTCCACCTTCGTGAGGAAGAAGATGTCCGAGGGCTGATCGAGTATACCCTTCTCCACAAGCCTCGCCCCGAGGGCGAGGTGGAGCCTACGGACCATCGTTATCCACTTGTCGAGGTTGAAGCGCTGCTGCTCCCTGAATATGATGTAGCGGCGTGCGCTGCCGAGGATGCCCGAGAGGAAGCTCAGCTTGGCGAATCCGAGGAGCTGCCCCCCTATGGCATCCTTTACTTGCTCCTCCGTCTCCCGCCTCAGTTTTTCGCTCTTCTCCTCGGCGGCAGTGGTGTCCACGGCCTCACCGGAGGCGAGGGACTTTAGTATGTCGAAGAGGTAACCGGGCTCGTCACCCCACCGCGGGTAGTAGGCTTCCCGGGTGAAGCCCCTGACGCCGTACTCGGCTATGAAGGAGTCGAGATCCGCCCTGAACTCGGCCGCCTCACCGAGCCTCGAGGCGGAGACTATGCCGTAGAGTTCCCGCGATGGCTCTTCAAGGATCAACTTACGCAGCTCCGGCGACTCCCGCACCGTCACCGCGAGTTGGCCGATCCTCTCATTCGTCTCGCTTGTCTTGTGCCTGAGGCCGGAGACGAGGATGGGGTAGACTCTCCTACCCTCCTCCGCGCCGAGGAACCGTGCTAGGAGGTACTGTGTGAGGAGGTTCATGCCGATGTTGTGGACGGGTATGCCGTAGCGGACCAGCCGGTAGTGGCCGATCATCAGCTCGTGTATCTCGTCGGCGAGCTTGACGTAGTCGGTGAGCGGCGCACCTTCGAGTGCCCTCATCCTCTCCGAGAAGCCGCTGAAGAAGGGGGTGAAGGTCTCGTTTGTCCACTCCATGTAGGCTTTGTCGGTCTTCCCCCCTCCCCCGTTGGGGTCCTTGAAGGTGACGCGTACCTCCGCGAGGACCCTCCCGAGGGTGTTGAAGCGGAGCCCCCTCATCGTCTCCTTGCCGTAGGGGCTGGAGCCCTCGGGGAAGTAGTTTAGGACGTCATCATTTCTTAGGAATGGGGGTATCTCGTTCTCGACCTTCCTCTTGAGGACTTCGAGGTTGAAGTATGCGTGGGCCTTGTGGAGCTTTAGTAGCTGCCTCGTCTTCGGGGAGTCGAGTGACGTGTACCCCATTATCTCGTTTAGCTCGACGTTGACGTACTGTGTGAGGTGGTCGCCGAGTAGCTCGAAGTAGAGGGGGGTGACGGGGTCGTTCCAGTAGTCGTCGCTGTAGCCGCGTGTCCAGACGATCTCGTCCCCGGACTCGGTGCGGATGGTGGTTATGGGGCGGCTCTGGAGGATGTATATCTCGTCCTCCCCCCCGATGGCCCACTCTATGTCCTGCGGTGTCTCCATCACGACCTGTATCCTGTCGCCCATCTTGGCGAGTTTGAGGGCCTGCTCGTCGGTGATGCTCGGTTTCGAGCCCTGCTCGTCGTCGAGTTCGATGTACTCGACGCCCCCTTCGCCGCCTCGGGCGACCGTCTTCTTGTCCCCTATCTCCTCGGCGAGTATCCTGAAGGAGCCGTCGCCGTTTTTGCCGAGGACGTACTTGTCGGGTGTGGCTCTTCCTGAGACGAGTGCTTCGCCGAGGCCGAAGGTGGACTCGATGAGGAACTCGGAGCCGTCTGTGCTTAGGGGGCTTACAGTGAACATGACGCCGGCGCTCTGGGCGGGTATCATATGCTGGATGAGGACTGCCATCACAGCGTCCCCGGGGGTGAAGCCGCTCTGCCTGCCGTAGGAGAGTGCCCTCCCCGACCATAGTGAGGCGTAGCACTTCTTGACCGCCTCAACGACCTCCCCGGGGCCCTTGACGTTGAGGTATGTTTCTAGTTGTCCGGCGAAGCTGGCGGAGGCGAGGTCCTCGGCTGTCGCTGAGGATCGGACCGCGACGGGGAGGCCCCTCATCTTCTCGTATCTTTCCCTGATCTCGGAGACTAGCTCCGCGGGGATGTCCGCGGATAAGACGGTGTCCCTGATGCGTGTCGCGTGCTCCTCGAGAGAGCGGGGGTCCTCGTAGTCGACGTCGGCTAGTTCTTTCATTATCTGGGATTTGAGGTCGTTGTGCTTGGCGAAGAGGGCGTAGGCGTCCGTGGTGACTACGAAGCCGCCGGGGACCGGGAAGCCCTTGTCCATGAGTTCACCGAGGTTGGCCGCTTTACCGCCGACCTTGCCGAAGTCAGCCTTGGACGCGTCGGCGAGACTCATCGTAAGCTCAGGCCCGGGCATGTTACAGCCTTCCCCGTTTTTCGTATATAACTGTGGCTCGCGTCATCGACGGCTTGTTCGTCTATAGTGTTAAATCTGCTCCGCAGGGAGTAGATTCGATCCAGCCTTGTGCCAGTGGTGCATGAAGCACGGCGCCGGGGGCAAGTGGTACCTTAACGCCCGCAACTACTCCAACGAGCTCGCCGACGAGATGCAGATGGAGGCGTACCTGACGGAGCAGTGGATGAACTTCGAGCAGGTCTACATCAGGAAGATGATGGGGATAAGCAGCATCGGCCTCGGTTACAAGCTCAGGATGCCGATAGTGGGGCGGCTCCTGCGCTGGCAGGCTGAGAACATGATACACAGCGAGGGTAAGCACAGGAACCCGGTGCGCGCCGACGGCCACTTCGGGCAGGTCATCCCCCTCGAGGAGGCGAAGACGATAATGCTCACCCTCGCCGCGGAGCCAATCATCCAGAACTACTGCATGTGCCGCTGGATGCAGAAGGGGTGTAAGGATGTCTGCTGCTTCAACTTCGGCGCCCTCAGCGGGGTCATCGAGAAGCTACCCCGCTTCATCCCGAAGAATACGAAGGTGCGCCTGGGGCGGGACGAGGCGGTGGCTGCGCTTGAGGAGCAGAACCGGAAGGGGCGCGTAGCGACGGTCTGGTTCCAGCCCGTACCCTACATAAACGCCATCTGCAGCTGTGAGGTGCCTCAGTGTGGCGGGCTCCGGCTTCGCAACGACTTCGGCATCCACACCGTCTACAAGGCGGAGTACGTCGCCGAGGTAAACCCCGACCTCTGCCAGGGATGTATGAGGTGCGTCGCGCGGTGCCAGTTCGGTGCGATAAGGTACAACGAGACGATAAAGCGGGTAATCATCGACCAGGCGAAGTGTTACGGGTGCGGCCTCTGCAGGGACGCGTGCACATTCGACGCACTCGGGCTCATTCCGAGGGAAGAGGTGCCCGGCCTCAGGGGCCAGTACTAGGGGAGTGGATGCATGGGCTGGACGAAGATCGTCATCGATCAGAAGAGGTGTGGGAACGCGACGGGTGGCATCGACCCACGCGAGTGCGGCGAGTGCCTGAAGACCTGTGATCCGACGGTCTTCATACGACACGAGACAATCGGGGCGAAGCAGAGCAACACCTACGACCCCGAGTTCTGGCAGGTGACCGGCGTCTGGACGGACCTCTGCACCCGCTGCGGGAAGTGCGTCAAGGCGTGCCCGCAGAAGGCCATCACGGTCACGTGGTGACGCCCTTGGAGCGCATAGCGGTCGTCGGCAGGGGCGGCACGGGGAAGACGAGCTTCTCCGCCCTCCTCGCCAAGCACCTCATAGCGAAGGGGGAGACGCCGATACTGCTCGTCGACCTCGACCCCGACATGAACCTCGCCGAGATGGTCGGCGTCGACCTTGAGGCATCGGGGAAGTCGACGGTCTCCGAGCTTCTCCTCGACACGATGGAGAAGGAGAGCGACGGCGCCGATAGGCCCCAGCCGTTCCCCCTGGAGAAGCTTGAGTCACGCATCTGGGGGGAGGGGCTCTACGAGGGAGAGGGCTTCGACCTTCTCACCCTCGGCGTCAAGTGGGGGGAGGGCTGCTACTGCACGCCCAACAAGGCGATGCGGATCGCCCTCGATGGGATGTTGCGCAGCTACCGCCACGTCGTCATCGACTCCCCCGCCGGGCTGGAGCAACTCAACCGCCGCGTGACCCCCGAGGTCGACGACATATTCGACATCATCGACCCCTCTCAGAAGGCATTCGACCACGTCAAGAGGACACGCAGGCTGATGGATGAGCTGAACCTGTCATGTAAACGATTCTTTGTCGTGGGAAACTACCGGTTCCCCGGGGGCTGGGAGGCTGAGGCCGGGGAGAAGACGGGTGAACGGTATCTGGGGAAGATCGCGTCGGATGACTCCTTAGCGAACGCCGTCCTCAGGGGTGAATCGCTGCTCAAGCTCCCCCGTGACTCGGCTGCGTACCGTTCCGTTGAAGCCATCTTTCAGAAGGCCGGATACTAGGTGAGGGGTGGACTCCTCCGGCTCCTCGTCTATGATTAAATAGTGGGGTGGAGTGATGGGTGGGGGTAGCCGGCCTTGGATCTCTCCAGCGTCCCCCCGATGGCCTTCATCGTGTCCGGGATCGTCACTATCACCGGCATCAACATCGTGAACCGGCTCGCGATTAACTCGATAAAGACGCGGTGGGGCGTCATCGCGGCGAACTACTGCGTGGCCCTCGCCCTGAGTGCGGTCATGTTCGCCGCGGGTGGCTCGTATCAGGCGTCGACGTTTACGCTCGCCCTCGGGTTCGTGACTGGGTTCCTCTACATCGGCGGGATGTATCTCGGCATGGCGACCATCGGGAGGCGGGGTGCGTCGATCGCCGTCTCCGCCAGCCAGTTATCCATACTCATCCCCGTCGGCCTCTCGGTGGCCGTGTTCGGGGAGAGCCTGAGCACGACGCAGCTCGTCGGCGTGGCGATCGCCCTCGTCTCCCTCCCGCTCCTCGCGGCGAAGATCGGCGGCGGCTTGAGGGGTGGCCTCGACAGGGAGACTCTCCTCCTTCTCGTCGCCCAGATTCTGGTGCAGGGGTTCGCTCAGTTCTCATCGAAGGTGCTTGTCGCCACTGGCTTCGGGGCTGAGAGGAGCGTCTTCTTCCTCGCCGTCTTCACTTCGGCTACCCTTGCGATGGTTCCCCTAGCCCTCAGGCATCGGGGCGAGATAAGGCGCGGCGACTTCGCCTACGGCGGCGTCGTCGGGGTGTGTAACATCGGCGGCAACCTCTCCATCCTGCTCGCCCTTGCGGCGTTGCCGGGGGCGATAGTCTTTCCCCTCGTCAACTCCGGCGGTTTGCTCCTCGTGACCATCCTCGCTTGGTTAATCTTCAAGGAGCGGGTAAGCAGGGTCAACGCCCTCGGGATCGCACTGACCCTCGCCGCCGTCCTGCTGATCAATCTCTAGCCCCACTCAACGCTTAATACCGGAAAAAACCAGCACCGTTCAGGGCGAACCATATGAGCTTCGAGTACCCGGAGGCTAGACTTCTCGCCGGACAACTTGACGAGACCGTCAAGGGGAAGACAGTCGAGCCATACGACCTCAAGGATTACGAGAAGATGCGCCGGATAGGATTCATCAACCGGGATCTCGGCGACTTCAAGCGGCTCGTCGGCAGGAGGGTCGAGGGGGTGGGGAGTAGCGGGAACACGATACGCGTGCGGCTCGAAGGGGAGATGAACCTGCTCCTTGCGCTGGAGTACGGCGGCGTCCTCCTCTACCACAGATCCGGTGATGATGTGCCAAAGTACTACCTCAGGCTCGGCTTCGCCGGTGGTGACTCACTCACCGTGCGCCTCACAAGCATGGGCATTATCTACACGGCACACGACGATCAGTTGGACGGCTTCTACATCTACAGGCGGGACTACCGGGGAGTCCCCTCACCCGTCGACCTGACGCGGGAGCGATTCACCGAATTTATCACGTCGAAGGCTACGCAGCTCAAGCCCCTGTTGGTCGGTAAAGATGCGGTCATGACCGGCCTCAGCAACAGCGCCTTCCAAGATGTTCTCTACAGGGCGGGCATCCACCCAGCCGGAAGTCATCGGGGCTGACACCGGGCGAGGTCGCCGCCCTCTACTCTGCCCTCAACACGCTCGTTGAGGAAAGACTCAGGCTCGGCGGGAAGGAAGAGGTCATCGATCTATTCGGTAGACACGGCGGATATACCCCCACCCTGGGTCCCAACATGAAGGACCGTGACTGCCCAAAGTGCGGCGGGAAGGTCGAGAAGATGGCGCTTGGGGGAGGCCACGTATATTACTGCCCCGGCTGCCAGAAGTAGCCGGGCCCGCGTACTCGAGGACGAGTATTAAGGCGCCTCAGGTCAAGCCGCACGAGTTGTAGAACCTAGTCCAATTTTTTTATTAACTAGCGCGCCAGTACGTGTTTAGCTCGTTACGCGCAGATGTTTAAATAGGCTTTAAACTGCGCTATTTTTGACCATTCCATGTTAACTCCCGTAAAATCTGCATCGAAATAAGGCGAAATAATGCCTCTTTCCAGATGAGCTAAACACGTACGCGCGCCATAATCTATTACTGACTAATAATGGAAACTAATTCATTAGTCGCTATAATCCTCGACGTAGGGGTAGCCCTATTTCTCATGTACGCGGTATATTACACATCACAGGCTCGAAAAAAGAAGCCAACAACAACTGTAACCCCTGAACCCAAACCTCAAGACGCCGTAATCGAAGCCCCGAAAGCCGAACCAATCCAACCGATCTCAGAACCTAAACCACAGGCTGCTCCAATCGAAGCCCCGAAGGCTGAACCCGTTCAACCGATCTCACCAAAGCCACAAAGCACGGTAGTAGAAACCCCGAAGGCAGGATCGAACAACAAAACGAAGGCGGAGTCTAAGCCAAAACAGGTTCGACCGACTACGGAAAAGAAGGAATCCGGCTTCAACATCATCGACATCGAGGGGATTGGTCCCGCTTACTCGGAGAAGCTCCACGCGATAAACATCTACCACACATCTGATTTGCTGAAAGCCAGCGCAACACCCCGCGGAAGAAGGGAACTGGTCGAGAAAACCGGCATCTCACCGGAGCTAATCCTCGAATGGGTGAATCTCTCCGATCTGTTCAGGATCAAGGGGATCGGCGAAGAATACTCCGACCTCCTTGAAGAGGCGGGCGTCGACACGGTCGTCGAGCTATCCCACAGGAACGCCGCGAACCTGCACGCCAAGATACTGGAGGTCAACGAGGCGAAGAAGCTCGTGAGGAGACTCCCGCCTCTTTCGAGTGTCGAGGGCTGGATAAACGAGGCTAAGAATCTGCCCCGTGTGATAGAGTACTGATTTATTTTACTTGGTTTTCAGGAGTTCCTCTAGGTCGTGGTACTCCATCTTCTGGCAGGCTGCTCCCTCCTTGTGGACGAAGTTCCCGTTGGCGATGTTTAGACCCGTCTTGAGGGCCGCGTTCTCCTTCACCGCCTTTACCCAGCCCTTGTTGGCCACGTCCCTCACGTAGGGCAGGATGGCGTTTGAGAGGGCTTGGGAGGCGGTTCTCGGGACCGCCCCGGGTACGTTGGGGACGCAGTAGTGGACAACGCCGTCGCAGGTGAAGGTGGGGTGGTCGTGGTGCGTCTCCTGGCAGGTCTCGATGGGACCGTCGGGGTCGCAGCCTATGTCGACTATTACGGAGCCCGTCTTCATGTGGCTCACCATCTCCTTCGTGACGATCCTCTTCCGGGTTCTGAGGGGGTTGAAGAAAACGCCGTTGATGACGAGGTCAGCCTTCTTGACTGATTCCTCGACGTTGTGCCTGTCGGAGATGAGCGTGGTGACCTTGTTGGCGAAGACCTCGTTCAGCTCGTTGAGGCGGCGAACGTTGACGTCGAGGACCGTGACGTTAGCCCCGAGCCCGACAGCCGCCTTCGCCGCGCCTGTGCCAACGGATCCTCCGCCGATGATGACGACCTCGGCGGGTCTGCATCCCGCCATTCTTCCTATCATGACGCCCTCTCCTCCGAGGTGTGTCTGGAGGTGATAGGCGCCCATGATGACGCCGTTATGACCGGCTATCTCGCTCATTGGGGCTAGGAGCGGGGTTGATCCGTTTGATTGGACGGTGTCGTAGGAGAAGGCGACGATCTTGGCCTTCATCAGTGCTTCGGCTAGGGGGCGCTTCGAGGTGAGTAGGCCCTCTGTGAAGTGGAGGTAGGCCATGATAATCTTGCCCTCCCGGAGTATCCCGAACTCCTGGGGAAGGATCTCCTTCACCTTGACGATGAGATCGGACTCGAATATTGCCTCATGGCTGTCCGATATCTCGGCGCCGGCTCGTTTGTACTCCTCGTTTGAGAAGCCGCTGGCGTTTCCCGCGTCCCTCTCAACTATGATTCGGTGCCCGCTCTCCTTCAGGGCTTCGACAGCTTGGGGTGTGAGTGCCACCCTGTTCTCTCCTGATTTGACCTCGCTTGGGACTCCGATTATCATGGCTTGTCTGTACGGTCAACTTCTCTATCCCTATATATGATGCGTGTATGTTCACGCGCTTGGCTGTCTAGAAATCACGTGTGTGGAGGGTGCACTCCAATACCTGAACCGACTCTCTAATGCGTATCGAGGAAAAGACGCGAGCGAGATTGCTACGATTCGGTGCGATGATGAATCGTTAAATCGATAATCCTGAGTTACTTCTTTGACTGCTATGCCTAGGAAGATCACACTCGAAGACGTGGAGGCGCTGATGATTGGTGGCACGATTCTCGGTGGTGGCGGTGGCGGTAGGCCCGACATAGGGCTCGCCGCCGGTAGGCTCGCCATGGAGCTAGGGGGAGTCGAACTCTGGAGCCCGGAGGAGACGCCGCCCGAGTGGAGGGTCATCACCGTCGCGTCGCTTGGTGCACCCACGCAGAGGGGGGATACGAAGTACCGCCATTTCATACGCGCCGTCCAGATGCTCCGGGATGCGGGCGTCGAGTTCGAGGGAGTCATAGCCGCTGAGAACGGCGGCTACAACAGCTTCGGCGGCTGGATACCCGCCGCAGCGCTCGGGTTGCCCGTAGTCGATACCCCCGGAGACGGACGCGCCCACCCCACATCCATGATGGGAAGCATGGGCATGCACCGCCTAGACTATAAATCCGTCAAGGCCGGCGTCACCGAGGGCGCGGAGACGATCTGCTGGGGTACCCTCCAGAGGACGAGCAACCAGGTACGCTTCATGGCCAGCGACTGCAAGGCGGTCATAGCGATGGCGCGGGATCCCATCCCCGTCGAGTGGTGCCTCGAACACGGCGCCCCGGGCGCCATACAGCAGGCGATCGACCTCGGCAAAGCCTACCTTAAGGCCAAGAAGGGCGAAGCAGCCGTGAAGGGGGCGGCCAAGTTCCTCGGCGGCGAACTCATCGAGAAGGGGAAGATAGTGGCTGTGAAGAACGAGGCCCGGGGCGGCTTCGACGTAGGAACCATGACCATCGAGGGAGAGAAGACGTGGGAGATGAGCTACGTCAACGAGTACATGACCCTAGAGTCCAACGGAAAACGCGTCTCCACCTACCCGGACCTCATGACGACGTTCGACGTCGACGGCAACCCCGTCACAAGCACCAGCCTCAAGCAGGGAGACATTATCTACCTCGTCACCGCCCCCAAGGAGAGGATCAAGGTCGGAGACGGCAACAGGTACCCCGAGATATACGAGCCCATCGAGATGGCACTCGGCAAACCCATGGTAAAGTACCTGAAGGGATACCTCAAACCCTAAACCCACCCATAAAACCATCGGGGGGAGGGGGGGATCCTCGATCTACCCGGAAAACCCACCGTCAACCGAAAGGAGCCGTAAAATGGCCTCGACGGTATACCGATCCAGTCAAAAGGAGCCTCTATTCCCTACCAAGCTGCCCGCCGGCGAGGAGGGAAAACATTCTCCGTTAAAGCCTTGTCACCGGACGAGTCTGCCACACCCAGGGCAAACCGGGAAGGAACCGAGTCAGGCGCGTCATAACCGCTTTAAGCCACGCGGCGCCGATGGAAACGCCTCTGCAAACGGTGTGGATGAGATGAATATCGAGACACGCCCCGCAACCCTAGGAGACGTCGACACCCTCGCCGCATGGAACAAACAACTCATCGAGGACGAGGGGAGCAGAAACCCCATGAACCTCCAACAACTCAGGGACAGGATGACGGGGCTCCTCAACGGCGAGTGGCGCGCCCTCATCCTATCCGTCGACGGCGAGGAGACCGGCTACATGCTATACAAGGAGGGCAGAGACGACTACTTCCCTAACCAGCCGACGGTCTACGTCCGCCAGTTCTTCATGCACCGAAGCAAACGCAGCAGAGGCATAGGGGAGACCGCCTTCAACCTCACCGCGAAGAAGCACTTCCCCAAGGGCTCAGAACTAAGCCTAGAGGTCCTAGAGTCCAACCCACGCGGCCGCGGCTTCTGGGAGAAGATAGGCCTCCAAACCCACTGCACGACACTGAAGAGAAAAGACACACAGTTCAACCTCCCCCCGTCGCCACCCTACAGCCGCTTCGACAGACCCTAGAGGAAAACACCACAGAACCCCCTCAAGGGTGGACGAACCACCCGAAACAACATCCACCATCCGTCGCCGTCAACGGACCCAGAAAACAGCCCCAAACCCAGAAAGAGGCGAAAACAGCAGAAATCGTGATGATGATGAACACCCCCCTCCCCCCACGTGCACGCAGAGAGGAGAACCCCGCTGTAGTTACGTTATACCCCCCTCCCCCATAGTGCCAACATGAGAAAAAGAGGTTGGTGCGGAGGATGGGATTCGAACCCATGAACCCCTTCGGGATAGGAGCCTCAGTCCTACGCCTTTGACCTAGCTGGGCGACCTCCGCCCACCACAGTTAGCCGACATCGCCCATTTATAGGTTTGCCGACGCGCGGGATGGGGCCTCTGCTGGGAGTCGAACCCAGGTCAAGGGATCCACAGTCCCGTATGCTACCGTTGCACCACAGAGGCCGCGCGGAAAGAGGGATACAGGGGATACATTAAAAGGGTTTCGCGAACAGCGCCCCAACTAACAACACGTGAGTACCACGCATAACCATCAACGATGAGTTCCATTTAAAAGCGCACAAGAGTCCACCCCCTCAATAAGCGGAGCGGGAGAAGCATGACGGAGAAGTCTAAACCAAGCGGGGGACTCCTCGGCGGTGTCAAGTCGGAGTTCAGCTTCGTAGCCGGCAACTTCCTGATCATGGTGGCGAGCTGGCTCATCCTCGACTTCGCATCCGAACTCCCCAGCACCTACTACCCACTCTACGTCCAGGCCCTCGGCGGAACAGGCGCCACGCTGGGCCTGATCGGCGCCGTCGAGGCCATCGCCAGGGGGATCGTCCAGATACCAGGCGGCTACCTCGCCGACAAGTACGGCCGCAAGTGGCTCATAGCCTCCATGACCTTCGTCGCCGCCTTCAGCCGCCTCTTCTACATCTTCGCCCCCACCTGGGAGTGGATACTCGTCGGCGCCTTCCTCGTCGGCGTCACCAACATCTATGGCCCCGCCCTCATGGCGATAGTCGCCGACTCGGTCCCGAAGGAGAAACGCGGAATGGCCTTCAGCATCATAAACCTCATAGCGAGCGTCTCCACAACCCCCGCGCCCCTCCTCGCCGGCGTCCTCTACGCCCGCATGGGGCTGATCCCCAGCACGAGGCTCAGCTACGGCGTCGCCCTCATCGGCTTCCTCCTCGCCGCGGTGATGCGGATCAGGCTCAAGGAGACCGTGGACAAGCCCGAGAAGTTCAACGCGAGGGACCTTGTCTCCACGATACCGAGCTCGATCAGCGAGAGCTTCAACGTGTGGAAGGTCCTCCCCAGCTCCGCCTTCATCTTCTTCATAACAAACATAGTCGCCAGCTTCGGCATAGGCCTCTTCCAACCCGTGATGACCCTCTACATAATCGACGACCTGGGGATCGACGCGGTATCGTTCAGCTACATCATGACCGCGATGTTCGTGACGATGATACTGGTGTCCCTACCGAGCGGCAAGCTCATCGACAAGATCGGTAAGAAGAAGCCCATCATCATCGCGGTCGTGTTAGCGATGGCGTGGGTGCCGGTCATGCTCTGGGGCGACTTCTGGAGGCTCATCCTCGCGATGACTATGACGGGCCTGATGATGGTACTCTTCAACTCCGCGGGGGGCTCCCTCTTCGCGGACCTCGTGCCGAGGGAGCATAGGGGTAAGGCGAACGGCGCCCTCAGCTTCACTAGTAACATCGCCATGTCTGTGGGCCAGCTCAGCGGTGGATGGCTCTACGACAACGTCGGCCACCAGATCCCATTCTGGGGACAGGCGCTCATGATGGTGCCCGTGTTGCTGCTGATCGTCTTCTTCGTCAAGGAGCCCGAGAGGGCCGAGGACTAGACGAGCCCGTGCCCGGTCAGGTAGCCGCGGAGCTCCCTCACGCTGGGGATCACGGCGTCCGGCTTGGCAGCCTCGAGCTTCTCCCGCCTCTGCGTCCCTGTGAGGACGGCGACGACGTGCGCCTTCGCGTTGTGCCCCTCCTCGATGCCTATCGCGGTGTCGTCCACCTTGAGGACCTGCGATGGGTCCCTTATGTGGCAGTGGCGCATCGTATGCCGAATCATGGCGGGGCTCGGCCGCTCCTCTTCAACTATCTCGCTGCAGGTCCAGTAGTCGATCAGGCCGTCCTCCTGCCAGCGGAGGTGTTTCACGATGTCGTGGGTGACGACGGCGGGGAAGCCGCTCTCGACGCCCACCGCCACGCCGTGACCCTTGAGCCACCTGAACGTCTCTGATGTGCCCCTTATCTCCTTGACCCTGGTGACGTTGGCGGAGAGCATCTCGACGAAGTCCCTGTATATGGCGGGCGCCTTGTCGCCGCTGAGCATGTTGATCACCTCTTTCTTGTCGCGGCCACGCATGTCGTTGAGGGTCTCCATCGGGATGATGATCCCGTGGCGGCGGAAGGCGTCGTCGTAGCTGCGGAGGACAAGTGGCATCCCGTCAATTACGTCGTCGACGGTTGTGCCCGCCATGTCGAAGACGGCTAAGCGTATCTTCGTCATCTAGCCCCACTCGTCTACTGTCACCATCTCCTCGATGGTTTTCCTCTTGCCGGGTTGGGTCCACTTGGGCTCCTTCGGGTAGCCGAGGGGGGTCACGGCGGCGACGTTCCACCCCAGCGGGACGTCTAGGAGCTCCTTTATGGCCTCGTTGTCGAACAAGCCTATCCAGCAGGTGCCGAGTCCCTCGGCGCGAGCCGCTAGGATGAGGTGGGTGAGTCCTATCGCCGAGTCGATGAGGAAGCTCATCTCCCCCATGTAGCCGCCGCGGTCGTACTTTATATCGCTCCCGCAGGCGACGACGACTATGGGTGCCTCGGCGATCCAGGGCTGGCCGCCGCATAGGGTGGCTATCTTCTTCCTGAGTTCTGGGCTCTTTACTAGGACGTATTTCCAGGGCTGCCTGTTGCTGCCTGATGGGGCGGCCCTCGCGGCGTCGAGGACCCTGCTGAGGACATCCTCGGGTATCTCGCCTGGCTTGTAGCTGCGGACGCTACGCCTCGTGTTGACGACGTCGTAGAACTCCATGACTATCATTTGTCTCTGGGGTGTTGCTGGATTTAAATGAGGAGAGTATCGGGTTCTTCGCTATGGCATCTTTTATCTAGCCGTGGCGTGCATCTGGTCCCGATTTGTATGCAGACTGCTAATCTTGGCGGTTTAAGGGTGAGTAGGCTCTGCTTCGGAACTGAGCCCCTGGCGATAAAGAAGGGGCCGGACGATCGGATGACGCAGGGGGATAAGACGCCGGTGGAGGGCGGTGAGATACTCGTGGAGGTGTCGAGGCTCGGCGTCTACATGTGGGATACATCCGACGATTATGGTACACACCCGCACGTCAGAGAGGCGTTGAAGCTGGTGAAGAGGAGCAGCGTCGTCGTGGCTGACAAGTCTAATGCGGCGACCTACGAGGAGGGCGTTAAGGCGGTCGACTTCGCCCTCAAGGACCTCGGAACCGAGTACATCGACATCATGTTCCTGCACATCGTCCCGCCGAGACCCATCCAGAGGAAGGATGCGAACGACAGGCCCTATGTAAGCCAGGACCTCAAGGGGCGGAAGGGCACGCTGGAGGCATACGTCGAGACAAGGGACTCCGGCCTCATCAAGAAGATAGCACTCTCGACTCATAGCACGGAGACCCTCCGCCAGGTCCTCGACCAGCCCGAGATAGACGTCGTCTGTGCCCCCCTCAACAAGGTGGGGACCTACGTCGACGACGGCACACAGCAGATGCGGCTCGATGCCTTGAAGGCGCTCCATGACGCGGGGAAGGGGGTCTACGTTATCAAGATACTCGCGGCGGGGAGGTACAGGGGCGACGCCGAGGCCTGCATAAGGTACGCCCTCGGGTTCCACGACTTCATCGACGCTTGGAATATCGGCATGTATGATGTCGCTGACGTGAAGAGGAACATCGCCCTATTCGCCGACGCCCTCAAGTAGCCGAGACCCTTCCTCTTTTTAACTCGACCCGTTTTCCTCTACATTAGCCGGTTGTGCTGGCGTGTCTTCCCTGAGCAGATACCTCGCCCTAGAGGGGAACATACGGGTCCTTGCGCTCCAGACCCTGATCTCCCAACTTGGCTTCGGCATGCTCATCGTCGTATGGCAGCCCTACATGCTCTCCGCGGGGCTGACCGTCGTCGACCTAGGGATCATTCAGAGCGTCATCAACTTCAGCACGGCGGCGGGGCTCTTCATCTGGGGTCCCCTCTCGGACATCTTCGGGAGGAAGCGGGTGATGCTCCTCGGCCACGCCTCGAGGGTCGTCGCCGTCCTCGCACTCGTGATCTCGGGCAACCCCGTCTTCCTCTACGCCTTCGCCTTCTTCATCGGCTTCAGCGCCCTGTGGATGCAGGCGAACCCGGCGCGGACGGCCCTTCTGGCGGAGTCTGTGCCGAATGAGAAGCGTGCGACCGCCTACGGTACCCTGATGGCGATCAGCCAGGGGACCAATATGGTGATGGCCTCCGTGGGGGGCTACCTCGCCATCGTGACAGGGTACTGGCTCATCTTCGCCGTCACCGTCGTCTGCGAGGCGATCGGCATCACTATAATGCTGCTGTTCATCAAGGAGACTCACCACACCGCGGGCGCCAACGGGAGGGAGGTCGGTTCCCGGATAATCTCGAACCTCAAACCCGAGAGGGAGATGATGCCCATCTACCTGATGATGGTGACGATGGGAATCGGGTACGGCGTCGGCTACTCCCTCTTCTACGGCACCCTCACCGACACGTACAAGTTCACGACCCTCGAGCTGGGCTTGATGTCGACGGCGACGAGCCTAGCCTGGGCCCTCGGCTCGATACCCAGCGGGAAGCTCTCGGAGAGGTTCAGCCCAAGGGTGATGGTGCTATTCTCCACGGTAGCCTCCCTCATCACGGTCGTCGGGTTCATACTCTTCAGGAGCTTCCCCGCGTTCCTCCTCTTCAGCGTCTTCAACGGCCTCGACCCCTGCTTCTGGATCCCCAACTGGACGAGCATCATAGCGGAGAGGGTGCCCGTCAAGGTCCGGGCCTCCATCTTCGGTAAGCTGGATGCCTACAACAGGTTCGCGGCGATACCCGCGCCGTACATCGGCGGGCTCATCTACGCCGGATACGGCTTCACGGCGCCCCTGCTGGTTCATCTAGCCTGCCTGCTGGTCTGGGGCTACATGCTGGTCAGGATCACGGCGAAGCCCAAGACGGCGGCTACTTGACCCCAGCCGCCCGGAGTATGTCCTCGTGTATCTCCGAGATCGACCTGTCCCCTTCTACGATGGTCCACTTCCCGTCGGAGACGAGGTCGAGCGCCTTGTCCGCCATTTTACTGAGTTCGTCTATCGTCTCGAACCTCTCGGTCTTAACCCTGTTGTTGACGACGCGGCGGAAGGCCTCGGCGGGGGAGACGTTTAGGTAGATGAGGCTGCCCTTCGTGGGGACTATCTTGGAGAAGAAGTAGTAGGCGAGCTTATGGACAGGGGCGGGGAGGTAAGCCGTCCCCATGAGGTAGCGGACGAAGATGACGTAGTCCACCCTCCTCCAGGCGTAGAGGGTTATACTCCTGATGACGTCGGCGAGGTAGAATAGGCTCGCCGCGATGTGCGCCTTCTTCCCCTCGATGAATAGGTAGTCGCGCCCCTTGACGCCGAAGAAGTTGTCGTCGCTCGGGTGGCTCCTGAGGACATAGGTCTTCCCCCTCTCCTTCAGGTGCTCCGCGAGCATCTCAGCCTGCGTGCTCTTCCCCGAGGCGTCGAGTCCGTCGATGACTACGAGCATGGACCTCAGATGCCTCCCGTTAGGAGCAGGAACGTCGCGGCGCCCACGAGGGGGACGGCGATGTTATCGAGTCCCTTGGGTGATACTCCCTCCACAACGGTGACGAGGCATGCTATGGCGAAGGCGGGGACGAGTGGGTTAAACGTGAATGGGTAGAAGAGGCCGAAGTAGAGGAAGGCGAGGGTGAGGCTGATGAAGCTCCCGAGGAACATTCCTAGGCTCCCCTCGACGCTCTTCGTCTCGAAGACCCTGTACTTGTGCTTGCCAAAGTGCTCGCCGAAGATCGCGGCGAGGCTGTCCCCGTATGCCATTGGGAAGATGCCCGCGGCGACGATGTAGGGCTTGACTCCGAAGAGGTAGGCGAGGGCGCTGTAGCTTATGGCGTAGAGGACGAGGCCCCAGTGGTGTCCCTCCTCGGTGAGGTTGCTGAGCCCCCTCATCTTCTCGCCTAGCTTGATGGGTGAGTGGGGGGTGGCGAGGAGGGTGACTAGGATGAATGGGCTGGCGACGAGGAAGGGGTAGATGTTCGCGGTGAAGAATGGCATGATGAGGGGGAGGTTACCTATCATGGCGTGGAGAACCTTCCGGCTAACCTTGCCCGGTAGGCGGAGCCGTGGGGAGACGACGATGAGCGCCACGATGTAGGTGTAGCACCCCGCCATCACCGTCAGGTTCCAGAGCAGCTCATCCAAACCCGCGCCACCGGGGACAGATAGACATCCACGTCCAGCGCCTTTATCAGTGTTCGGGTTGACGCAAGGCTCAAGGTTTATTTTAACCGGATGTGAACGATCACCCGTTTCTGGAGTTGATCAGATGAAAGAATATGTCCTACCCAAGTTACCGTTCGCGTACGAGGCCCTTGAGCCCGTCATAGACGCGGCGACCGTCACCCTCCACCACGATAAGCACCATAATGGCTACGTGGCGGGGTTCAACGGGACCCTGAAGAAGGTCGTCGAGGCGCGTGAGAAGGGCGACTACGCGGCGATAAAGGCCCTGGATAAGGACCTCGCCTTCCACGGAAGCGGCGTCGTCCTCCACAACCTCTACTGGGAGAACCTCTGCCCCAAGGCGGAGTCGAAGGAGCCGACCTCGGGCGCCTTCCTCGAGCAGGTGAAGGCTGACTTCGGCGATCTCGCCAAGCTTAAGGCGGAGATGGGGGCCGCAGCGAAGGCGGTCGAGGGCTCCGGCTGGGCGGTTCTCGTCTGGGAGCCCGCCTCGAAGCAGCTGCTCGTCCTGCAGGCTGAGAACCACCAGAAGCTCACCATCTGGGGCGTGGTGCCTCTCCTCGTCATCGACGTCTGGGAGCACGCATACTACCTCAAGTACCAGAACAACCGCGCCGCCTACGTCGACGCCCTCTGGGGCATCGTCAACTGGGCCACAGTGGAGAAGAGCTTCAAGACGGCGAAGTAGCCGCCCCCACCTTTTTAGAATGTGACGTTCTTCTGCTCGGGCACCGTGAAGGGCGGCCTCTTCCCCTCCAGGTAGGCCTTTATGCTCTCCGCGCAGCGCTCCGCCATCTTCCTGCGTGTCTCCCATGTGGCGGACGCCATGTGGGGGGCGAGGACGACGTTCCCGAGCCTGAGTAGTTCCTCGTCGGGGGGTGTGGGCTCGACCTCGAAGACGTCGAGGGCGGCGCCTGCGATCTTCCTCGACTTGAGGGCCTCGGTGAGTGCCTTCTGGTCTATGACGGAGCCACGGCTCGTGTTGACGACGAGGGCGGTGGGCTTCATCATCTGGAACTGTTCGGTGCTGAGTATGCCCCTCGTGGTGGGGAGGAGGGGGACGTGAACGCTTATGATGTCGGAGGTGCGGAGTAGCTCCTCGAAGGGGGCGTAGGTGATGCCGTACTGCGCCTCGATGTCCCGCCGGCGGACGATGTCGTAGTAGATCATCTTGACCCCGAAGCCCTTCCCGCGCTTCGCCGCCTCGACGCCTATGCGACCGAGGCCGAGGAATCCGAGGGTCTTGCCCGGCATGTCCCAGCCGAAGGGGAAACCCTTCTGCTTCTTTCCCCACTCCTCGCGTGCGTATTTGTCCGCCTCGGGGATGCGGCGCATCCAGCCGAGGATGAGTGCCCAGGTGAGGTCGGCGACGGCCTCGCTGAGGACGTCGGGTGTGTGGCAGACGTAGACGCCGTGGCGGGTGCAGGCTTCTACGTCGACGGTGTCGTAGCCTACGCCGAAGCGTGAGACGAGCCTGAGCTTGGGTGCCTTGTGGAGGAAGTCCGCGTTTACCCTCTCCCCGGCGGCGAGGAGTACCGTGGCGTCGCGTAGCTGTTCTGGGTAGTCGCCTGAGACGCGTACGACGTCGGCGAGTGGGCGGAGCTTATCCGCCACGTCCTCGGGGAAGTTGTCGCTCTTGTAGCTGACCAGAACCTTCGGCTTCATGGCAATCGGTTACCTCTTGGCGTCTTACGCTGTTAAGACTGTCGAGGGGCTACTTCTTGCGGGTGACGCGGAACTTTACGTCGTTCCACCTATCCGGGCACTCATACTTAAACTCCGCCGGGTCTATCCACGGAATCTTGCCGCCATAGCAGCAGTTCATCAGCGTGGGGAAGAGGTCGTGGTAGCAGTAGCCGCAGATGCCACCCGTCTTGTGGGTGTTGACCTCGAACTTGTCGCCGACCTTGTGGCCGGCGCTGCACGTCTTCCCTACGTGGGTGACTTCGGCTATGTAGACTGGTTCCTCCGTCAACTCGTTCACCGTTTTCTCCTCTGCTTTGGGTGTACTAAAGTGATTCGGGGGAGGGGTTTTAGCCGTCGGGTCCGTTATTGTATGTATGGCGCTTTATGACGAGATTGTCAAGGAGACGAGGGGCTTCGAGAAGGTGCTCGGGGTCGCGGTTAAGCACCTGAGGACGGGGGAGGGGGCGAGCTTCAACGGGGACGAGTTGTTCCCCACGGCGAGTGTCTTCAAGGTCCCCGTCATCGTGGAGCTGTATAGGCAGGCGGAGGCGGGGAGGCTTAGCCTCGACGACAAGATGGTGCTTAAGGAGGCTGAGAAGGTCCCCGGCTCCGGGATACTGAAGGAGCTCAGCGAGGGGCTCGAAGTCACGGTAAGGGACCTGAGCCGCCTTATGATGATCCTGAGTGACAACACCGCTACGGACATGATCGTGGAGAGGGTGGGGAAGGATAACGTCAACGCGACCATGCGGAGGCTGGGGCTGAATAAGACCGTGGTCGTGGCTGACTGTAGAGACCTTCTCTTCGACTTGGTGGGCGCAAACGATCTGCCTGATGATGAGAAGACGCTTGACCGCTACCTTCAGCTGGCGAAGGCGGGGGCGAACAAGGGGGCTTGGAGCCTCGGGACGGAGAGGAACGACGTCACGACCCCTCTTGAGATGAATCGGCTTCTGGAGCTCATCGTCGAGGGGGAGGCTGTGGGCAGGGCGGGGTGTGACGCCATCCTCGCCACCATGGAGAAGTGCCAGACCGGCGAGTATAGGGTCCCCAAGTACCTTCCCGCGGAGAAGGTGAAGATGTACAGGAAGACGGGGAGCCTGCCGGGCATAAGGAACGACGTCGGCGTCATCAACGTCCCCGCGTCGGGTGAGGGGTACTGCATAAGTTGCTTCACGAGGGGGGCTCCTGACGTCTACGCAGCCGAGGAGGCGATCGCTAGGGTGAGCAGGAACGTGTACCGGTACTTCGCGGGTGGGAAGTAGCGGCTTATTGTGCTGTCTTCGCGTGCGTGCATAGGGGTGGGGGTACCTTCGTCGTCGTCGCGATTCCGGCTGTTTTCGTCTCGTTTCAGGGTTAAGGCCGTTTTCTGGTCCGTTGACGGCGACGGACGGTGGAGGTCGTCGCCGACCTGCGCCTCCATGGATGAGAGAAGAATGTTTTTCGGCCTTGGTGGTGGATGTGTGCTCCCTTTTTTCTGGCTCTTTTTGGCTGGTGGCGTCTTTTTCGGGTGGATCTGGTGGGTCCTTTTTTCCGATGGTTGAGGGGAGGGTTTATTGATGTTCCCGCGTTTCTTGGTGTGATTATTCATGTCGCAGGTTGAGGGGCGTAACCCGGTTTTCGAGACTTTGAAGCGTGGCGGTGTGCGTAAGCTGCTGGTGGTTGAGGGGTCGACGGGTGACCCGAAGGTGAAGGAGATAGTGGAGATGGCGAAGAGGCGTGGGTCCCCCGTGGAGTATGTGGAGAAGGCGGCGCTGGATAAGTTATCGGAGACTCGACGCCATCAGGGTGTGATAGCCCTCGTGGAGGCGCCTGGTTACGTAGCCCTGAGCCACGTCGTGGAGAAGGCGGGGAGGACTCCCTGCATAATCATCCTCGATGGGGTGCAGGACCCGCAGAACCTGGGGAGCATCCTCCGCACGGCGGACGCGGCTGGGGTGGACGCGGTGCTCATCCCGAAGAAGGAGGGGGTGGGGCTCACGCCGACGGTGCTGCGCGTGAGCATGGGGGGAGGCGCCCACGTCCCGGTGGCTCGGGAGAACATTTACCCCGCCGTCAAGCTGCTGAAGGATGAGGACTTCAAGCTCGTCGCCGTCGACCCTTCGGGGGACCACGATCTCTGGGAGGAGGACCTCTCGGGTGCCATCGCCCTCGTCCTCGGCGGTGAGGGTGAGGGGATAAGCCCGACGCTCCTCGAAAAGTGCGACTCGGTGATCAGGATACCCATGTACGGGCTGGTCGCGAGCCTCAACGTCGGGGTCAGCGCCGCCATCGTGCTCTACGAGCGGCTGCGCCAGCAGAACGCTAAGCAAGGGCAACGACGTGCGTGAGGAAGTAGATGCTCCCCGCCACCATGACGAAGACGCACATCTCCAAGCCTAGGAAGAACATCCCGCTCCTCCTCTCCCTCTGCTTGGCGAAGGCGACTCAGAGGTGCACCTCGGAGTCCATGTGTTTCTCGCAGAAACTGAGCCCGCATTGGTAGCAGGCCTCCAAGGCTCCTCAGACGATCGGGGCCCACCCCCGAGGCCATATCACGATTAGCGATTCCGGGACCATCATCTGGGCAACGTTTTTAGGGGTTCGCACCGGCTTGAATCTGGGTATGTCTAAGGAACCGCGCCCCAGCTGCATAGGGTTGCTCAGCGAGGACGAGGAGTGCAAGGAGTGCGAGTGGCGCGCCGAGTGTGATATCCTGACTAAGCAGCTAGAGGCAGACGCATTTAGAGGCGGCACCCACGTCCGCATCACCGGCAAGTACAGTGAGAGGAAATACAAGCCGAAGAAGATACCCTAGCTGTAGGCGAGTTCCTGGCTGACCCTGCTCTCCCCCTCGACCTTGCTCACTCTGATGAGGTTGACTCCCTCCTCCTCCCCCTGCCCGTGGTGGGTCACGAGGAGCACCTGCCCTATCTCCCTGCTGCTCCGCGCGATGTACTCCAAGAGGTGGGGGACGTTCTCCGAGTCGATGGCGTCCGTGGGCTCATCGAGTATGAGGAGATATGGGAAGTTCCTGACCCTACTTAGGCGCTCCCGAAACATGTCCTACGGGGCAGCCTCCTTATCACAACGAGAAGGATCACGCCGAGGGATACCCCGACCAACATGGCTTCCCACGGGATGGGTATCTGTGAGAGGGGCGACGCAGCCTCGGCGTTGAAAGAGGTCGACTCGCTCGTCGCAGCCCCCATCGCCTCGTTTCCCTTCAGGGACGCCCTCACCTTCCAGGCACCGCCGGCGTCCGCCCTCAGCTTTTCCAGGAACGACCCGTCCTTGCCGGTCATCACCGTCTTCGTGGACTCCTTTCCGTCCGGCCTCGTGTAGGTAAGGGTGACCTCCTGCTCCGGCATCGGGGCATTGAAGCCGTTGATGACCACATACGAGGTCCCCGTGATGTTGAATGAGTCCCCCTTCCCATTCGCTGAGAGGGCGAGACTCGTCGCGTACTTCGTCGCCGGCGCCTTCACCACTAGGTCGAAGTCGAGCTGGTAGGTGTAGGTGAACTTGCCGGTGACAATGGGGCTACCACTCCACCCCCACTCGGTCCTGATCTTGTACGTGCCGGGCGTTGCCCATGGCATCACCTTGATCGTTGAGCCTATGTAGTCGGGATCGGTGCCCCCAAACACCTCAGTGTAGCCGCCCGAGTACACTATCGATGGGGGGACTTCTACAATATTGTAATTGTAGAAGAAGTTCCCGCTCTTCACCGTCTTGAAGAACCGCCTCTCCCCGACCCCCATGGTGATGGTGCTTACGGGTTGATAGGGTTGTGCGCTTACCTTCTCCTCGACCACTTCCACGAGGAATTGCGTCGAGGAGTTGGAGGGTTTGAGGCTGTCCGAGCCAGCGAATGTCGCGTTCACCCGCCATGTTCCGATCTGATCGGTTGTGAACGAGTCGGAGTATAGTCCATTCGTGGTTGTGTAGACGCTCCTCGTTACATCCCCCCCGTTCGGCTTCCTGTATGAGAGCTTAATCTCGGTTGAAGCTACGGGTGGTGTCAGGGAACCGAAAATCTTGACCGCCTTGCCTATCAATGAGTAGTACGAATCGGAGTTGCACCCGAGTTTGCTAGGTAGTATTGAGGGCTTCTTGATCACATCTGTTCCTGGCGGGTTGTCGAGGACGTATACCATCCCCTGCCCCGGCGAGTAGAGGCTCCTAGCCGCCGCCACGACCCGAGTGCCGTCCGACGACACGGCTACATCCTCAAGGCTCAGCCGCTCGCCGACCCTGCGGCTCCAAACCTTCTTCCCCCCCGCGTCGAGGAGGGTTACGTTGCTGCTGATCGCCGCGGCGACGTATTTTCCGTCGCCTGAGATCGAGACCCCACTGGAGCCCCAGGTCTCGCTGCCGCCGCTCCAGAGGAGCTTTCCCTCGCCGTCGAATAGGCTTACGGAGTAGGCTTCGACGGCGACCAGGCCGCCGGAGGAGACCGCCACCGACCCGACGGAGGAGCTCATCCTCTGGCTCCAAAGCTGCTTACACTGCCTCGTCATGAGGATGACATCCCTGGAGGACCCGACGGCGACATAGGACGCGTCGGACGAGACGCTAAGACACGGCTCGCTCGGCCCGAGCGTGGACTGGGAGAGGGTGTTCCCGCCCCGATCCATGACCAGGACCCCGTAACTGGATGATGAGTCGGCGACCGCCGCCACTATGTAAGCGCCATCGCCAGATATGGCGGCGTCCGAGACGTCTGTGAAGGTCTTCTTCCACGCCTGCCCGCCGTCTGAGTTGAAGAGGAGGAGCTCCTTCCCGGCCGCCACGACGACCGCGTGGTCGCCCCCCGAGACAGAGACCGCGTCGACCCAGCTTGAGAAGTCCCTGGTCCAGAGGAGGTCGCCTGCGGAGCTGAGGAGGTAGACGCTCCTCTTGTCGACGACGGCCGCGACGTAGAGGCCGTCAGGCGAGACGGCCACTTGGTCCACGGTCTCGACCTCGACGACGTACTCGATCACCTTTCCCTCGACGGCCGGGCCCCCCGTGAACGAGACGAGGATGAGGAGAATGAAGAATAGCATCAGATGGTCCTTGGACGTCACCCTAGTCAGGAAGCGACGGGGATGGCGCCCGAGGCGCCTACCGGGGATACGCGGAGACGATGAACCAGAACGCCGATCAGAGCCCAATGCCCAGACCCACGGATGAATACCGTTTTTTCAGTTTAAAACAGTTGATGAAACCAGATTACGTTGTTAGGAGCTGACCTGTGCTTCAGCCCTCACCGGCCTCCTGGGAGACCCTGGACTCGCCGTCCACCTTCCGGACCCTTATCAGGTTGACTCCCTCCTCCTCCCCCTGCCCGTGGTGGGTCACGAG
>Ga0315286_10000104_pt1 | contig 57793 bp, 61 predicted proteins | sample YL17G10_0_MG_FD_205038 | JGI IMG/M metagenome (GOLD analysis project Ga0315286, IMG submission 205038) | Sediment microbial communities from Yellowstone Lake, YNP, Wyoming, USA - YL17G10_0 | ecosystem: Environmental > Aquatic > Freshwater > Lake > Sediment | place: USA: Wyoming | collected...
AAGTGACGGCAGGATTGCGATACAACCTAAGAATAACGCACCTGCAAGTGTAATACGGGTTAAAATATAATTTAAATAGGAAGCTGTTGGTGCTCCGGGACGAATTCCGGGGAGAAACCCACCATACTTTTGAATTTCTCCTGCAATTTTCGTTGGATTAAAGGTAATAGCGGTATAAAAATACGTGAATCCGATAACAAGGAAAAAATAGAATAGATTGTAAAAAATGCCATTGGGATTGAATAGATACGTAAGACCATGCCCAAGAGAGATAAGAAGAGGACTTTTTACTTGTGCCAAAAACCCTCCGAGTAATGACGGAAGTAGCACAAGTGACACTGCAAAAATGATAGGGATCACTCCGGCTTGATTAACCCGGAGCGGTAAAAAGGAAGCGCCTCCTCCGTACATCTTATTTCCCCGAATGCGACGCGCATATTGAACGGTTACTTTCCGAACTGCTTCATTGACAACCACAGTTGCAGCAATTACCGCAAACCCAAGACCCAATAGAAGCAGTAAATTGGTCACTGATTCAGCAGTTGCTGCTGTGAATGCGTGGCCAAACGTTACCGGCATTCGACCGACAATGCCCGCAAATATAAGAAGTGATATTCCGTTTCCAATTCCATATTCAGTAATCAGTTCTCCAAACCACATAACCAACACGGTTCCGGCAGTCATAGTGCAAATAATGGTGATAAAGGTTAATGGATCCACCGATGATACAATACCTTGATTTTTCAAAAGTGCAAACATACCAATCGCTTGAACGGTGGCAAGAGGAATCGTTAATAGTCGTGTATATTGGTTAATTTTTTCTCTTCCGTATTCCCCTTCTTTTTGCAGTTCTTCTAACTTGGGGAATACTATTTGTAATAATTGCAAAATAATCGATGCGTTGATATATGGATTAATTCCTAAAGCAAGAATAGAAAAATTAACAAGCGTTCCTCCGGAAAAAACATCCAGAAGGGCCAAAAATTGATTTTGTGCAAAGAGTGCAGCGAGTTTATTGGTATCTACTCCGGGAATAGGAATATGAGCAAACAAACGAAAGAGTACAAAGAGCATCGCAGTAAGAAGAATTTTGCGTCTGAGTTCCGGTGTTTTCCAACTAGAAATAAGTGGTGTGAGTATCGTATTCATATAATCACTTTTCCGCCGGCTTTGGTTATTGCGGTTGTACTTTGTTTAGAACAAGGAATATGCACGGTATATGCATGTTCAAGTTTGGCGTTACCCACTACTTTCACGCGTGTCGTAATTGACTCAATACTATTGTGTTTCATAAGAAACGCCTTATCAATGGTTGCATTTGCGGCAAACTTGTCAAGTTTCCCTACGTAGAGGAGAACCGTTTTACTCACCATTGATTTATTCCGTTTTTTCCCACGTAAAAACGGGAGGCGTTTAGTCAACGGTAGTTGTCCTCCTTCAAATCCAATTCTCACATGGCCTCGCGCATTTTGTCCTTTTGTTCCCCGTCCGCTTGTTTTTACTCTCCCTGATCCGTGACCCCGTCCGAGACGTTTTTTTCCTATTGCAACTAATTTGGGTAATCGTAATGTATTCATATACTTAATCACGACGAATATGTACTACATGTAATTTTTTCAATGCTTCCATGGTGGCATATACATTGGATGCCTGATTTTTGCTTCCAAGGATTTTGGACACCACATCCCGGATACCTGCCGCTTCTACAACAGCTCGAACCGCTCCCCCAGCAATGACTCCGGTACCGGGAGGCGCTGGTTTAATAAGTACCTGTGCAGCTCCCCGTTTCACTAGTACCTCATGAGGAATAGTTTTTTTATTCATAGGAACAATAATCATATGCTTTTTTGCATAACTGACTGCTTTTTTCACTGCTGATGACACATCAGGAGCTCCACCAAGACCAACTCCAACTTTTCCTTTTTTATCTCCGACAACCACTAGGACCGAAAATCCTATTTTATTTCCGCCTTTTGTTTTTTTCGAAACACGATTGACCTGAACTACTTTTTCTTCAAATTCCGACGGAATTTTACGTGTGTCTATCATATAGTGATACCTCCCTCACGAACTGTATCGGCAAGTGTTTTAATAACTCCGTGATATTTATATCCTCCGCGATCAAAAACAACTGTTTTTATATGGTGTTTTTTTGCAAATCCTACGACTTTCTCTCCAACTACTTTGGCTGCGGTTGCATTTTTCCCTGCTCCCCGAAATGTATACAGTGTTTTTTTGGCCTCGTCATCAATAATCTGCGCAGTTAGCGCAGTATTTGACCGAAATACTGATAATCGTGGCCGATTGGAAACCCCACGAATTTTTGCTCTAATTCGAGCAACCCGTTTATTATGAATAGTTTTTTTTGATATACGTGTTAACATATGACACTCCTTATTTTGCCGCTCCTGCACCCGCAACAGCGCCCCCAATTGCTTTCGCTGACTTTCCGGCTTTTTTGCGAATATGTTCTCCTTGATACTTAATTCCTTTTCCTTTATATGGCTCCGGTTTTTTTACATTTCGAATATTTGCTGCTACTTGACCAACGAGTTGCTTATCAATGCCGGATACAATAATTTTTCCTTCTTGCACTACAAATGCAATGCCGGGAGGCGGAGTAATTGTTATTTCATGAGAAAAACCTACCGTTAGAACCAAATTCATATTTGTCACTGCTGCCCGAAACCCAACTCCGGAAAGCTCAAGCGTTCTTGTCCATCCAACTGTTACCCCCTTGACCAAATTAAAGAGCATTGCACGGGTAAATCCATGAATAGCGAGATGTTTTGTATCTGTTTTTGTACACGATATCGTGCACACGGTTCCTTGGGTAGTCATATTAACACCTTCTGGAAGATATCCCCGTAATTCCCCTTTTGGTCCTTTTACCACGAGCACGCTGCCATCTTTTGTAATGGTTACTCCTTGTGGTATTTCAATTGGTGTTTTTCCTATACGTGACATACATGCTCCCTTTTACCAAATTTCACACAATAATTCTCCGCCTATTCCAGTACGCTTCGCTTCTCTTCCGGTCATCATTCCTTTTGATGTGGACACTATTGCTGTTCCCATACCGCCAACAACTATTGGTATTGCTCCTTTATCGATATACCAACGAAGACCTGGTTTACTGATACGCTTCACATTAGTAATTGCATGAATTCCATTGTCATACCGAAGTGTAATATGTAAACGGTATTTTGGATTATCTCCAACTTTTTTCACTTCTTCAATATACCGTTCTTTCACGAGAATAATTGCAAGAGCATACTTCATGCCGGAATACGGAATCTCAAGCGTTTTACGCCCTGCTGTTCCAGCATTTTTTATTTGAATTAACATGTCTCCAATTGGATCATTTACCATATATAGCTCCCTTTACCATGATGCTTTTACCACCCCTGGCAATTCACCTTTATGTGCCAAAGACCGAAAACAAATTCTGCATACTCCGAACTTGCGCATATACGCTCTTGATCTTCCACAGAGATTACATCGGTTTTTATGTCGGACCGCAAATTTCTGTTTTCTATTAAATTTAACTACATCAGATGTTTTTGCCATAGAGTTATTTTTCAAACGGTAATCCCAAAAGCATAAGTAGTGCTTTTGCCTGAGTATCCGTTTGAGCACTTGTTACAAATGTGGCTTCAAAACCACGTACTTTATCTACTAAGTTATAGTCTAAATCCGGAAAAATTGTTTGTTCAGCAATACCTAACGTGTAATTTCCTTTTCCATCAAATCCTTTTTTAGAAACTCCACGAAAATCTCTCACCCGCGGAAGGGCAACACTGGTTAATCTTGTCAAAAAGTCATACATGCGTTTAGCCCGCAGTGTCACTTTTAATCCGATTGCATCACCTTTCCGAAGTTTAAACGCTGATATTGCTTTTTTGGCTTTTGTCACCACCGGGTGAAGACCAGTAATAGCAGCTAGCTGTACCGTCGCCTTTTCAATGACTTTCTTGTCAGCGAGTGCTTCTCCTAAACTGCAATTGATAACAATTTTAATAAGCTTTGGTACTGCCATACGGTTTTTAATACCAAGCTCACTCATGAGCTTTGGCACAACTACTTCCTGATAGTTTTTTACTGCTGTTGTCATACGTTATAATTTTGCTTCACATTTTTTACAAATTCGGTATTTCTCTTTCGCTGTCACACTGTATCCAATACGGGTTGGTTTCCCACATTTTGGACAAAAAAGTGCGATTTTTCCAACATATATCGGTCGTTGTTTTTCAATTATTCCTCCCGGGTGTTTCTCATCGCGACGTTTCATGTGTCGTTTATACATATTAATTCCAGCGACACGAACGGTATTGTCACCCGGAAATACTTCTTCAATTTTTCCTTTACGACCTTTGTCTTTCCCGATTGTTACGATGATTTCGTCGCCTTTATGAAATTTCATATTAATACATCTCCAATGCCATGCTGGCTATTTTAACAAATCCTTTTTCTTTTATCTCACGTGCTATTGGACCAAAAATTCTTGTTCCTCTTGGGTTATGATCTGCATCAATAACAACACCCGCATTATCATCGAACCGAATGTACGAACCATCTTTCCGTCTATATTCTTTATGGGTACGGACAATAACCACTTTTACCAGCTCATCATCTTTCACTATTCCTGTCGGATCAGCTTTTTTCACAACACATTGCACAATACCTCCAAGTGTTGCGGTATTTTGTTTTGACGCACCATAAATATGGATGACCGTCATCCATTGCACTCCGCTGTTGTCAGCCGGAACTAATTTTGAACGCCTCTGAATCATATTATTTTCCTTTTCCGACAAAAACCATAAATCGCTTGCGTTTACTTATTGGTCTCGTTTCAATGATGGTAACAGCATCTCCTAGTTTCAACCCTGTCCCTTCATAATGAACTAGGATTCGTTTTGTGCTTCGCATGGTTTTTCGATACAGTGGATGACGGGTAATTTGTACCACCTCAACGGTAATTGTTTTATGTGCTCCCACATGTGCCACAATACCTGTAAATGTTTTTCCTTTCATAATATGCTCCTTATGATACAACCTCTGCTTGACGTTTTTCGTTTAAAATAGTTTTCATAATTGCGATTTTTCGTTTCAGCTGTGTTATTTCGTGAACATTTTTTGTCGATTTTGTGAATCGTTCCATGTTCATTTTTTTAATTTGTTCTCCAGTTGTACGTATTTGACTGGTTAGATCAACAACACTCATTGTATGTAATTGCATTCGGTCTTTTCGTTTCATATTATTCCTTTATCATAAATTGTGTTCGAACGGGTAACTTTGCTGACGCGAGTCTCATCGCTTCCCGAGCATCTCTCTCTGATATTCCACCCATTTCAAACAGAATTCTTCCAGGTCGTACCACTGCAACATATTCATGGATATCTCCCTTGCCACTTCCCATTCTGGTTTCTGGTGGTTTTTTCGTCACTGGCTTGTCTGGAAATATTCGTATCCAAATTCTTCCACCACGTTTTACATGATGGGTCAGTGCGCGACGTGCTGCTTCTATCTGCCGACTCGAGACCCAAGCACAGGTAAGCGCTTTAAGTCCAAATTCTCCAAAATCAATATTTACCCCACGCGTTGCTATTCCGGTTCGCTTTCCCCGGAATGATTTTCTGTGTTTGGCTCTTCGCGGCATTAACATATGTTATTTTTTACAAATCCACACTTTTACTCCAATATATCCTGATTTCGTAAGTGACGGAACTGCTGCAAAATCAATGTATTCTCTTATTGTTGAAAGCGGCACTGTTCCTACGCCAAACTTTTCGTGTCTCGCAATTTCTGCTCCTGCGATACGACCTGATAATGCAATTTTTACTCCTCGTGCACCGGCACCCATCACTCGTTCAAGTGCCTGATTGCACGCCCGTTTATGCGGAATTCTCCGCGCTAGTTGATCTGCAATGGTTGTAGCAACTAAGTATGCGCTCAAATTCGGTTCTTTCACCGGTTCAACAATAATTTCAATTTTTGACTTGCCTGTATCTCCTGCGTATTTCTTTTGTAAATTATGTGCCCGCCGTTGTTCCCAATCATGCAAAAATTTTTCGATTGCTTTTTTCGTTTCCTCAAGCCCGCTGCCACCACGGCCAATAACGAGTCCTGGTCGGGAAACTTTCAATGTAATTTTCATTTTATTAATGGACCGTTCGATATTAACCTCTTCAAGTCCTGCTGTTTTTAGTCTCTTAAAAATAAACTTTCTGAGTTCCACATCTTCAAACAAAAACTCTTTATACCGCTTACTGTCTGCAAACCATCGGGAGGTCCAAGTAAATACTGTCCCTATCCGAAAACCTTTTGGATTAATTTTTTGTCCCATAGGTTATTTCTCTCCTTTTTCTTCTACAACAATCTTAAGATGAGTCATCCGTTTCTTGTATGCATGAGCCATTCCTCGTGATACCGCATGAAATCGTTTCATAACCGGTCCACCCATCACTTCAATTTTTGTAATAACAAGGGTATGTGCATCAGCAGCAGTTTTTTTGGCATTCGCTATTGCACTAAGAAGGGTTTTAAGCACTGGTTGAGTTGCTGCTTTTGGTGTTATCGTAAGGATCGCTATTGCACGATCAGCACGAAGCCCACGGATTGCATCAGCAATAAGACGTACTTTCCGTGTGCTCGTTCGAATATATTTGGTTGTTGCCTGGTATTCCATATTATGTTTTATCCATTGTCCGTTTCGTTACTTGTCCATGACCTCGGAACGTTCGTGTTGGAGAAAATTCTCCAAGCCGATGCCCAACCATAGACTCATTCACAAATACTTCATGAAATATTCGACCGTTATGAACTGCAAATGTTACGCCAACAAACTCCGGGGGAATCTGACATGCGCGACTCCATGTTTTAATGGGTGTACGATCGCCACCAGACTTTTGTTTGGCTACTTTCATCAGTATCCGTTTGTCTATATATGGTCCTTTTTTACTGCTTCGTGCCATAGATGCTCCTTACTTTTTCCGGCTTGCTATAAATCTATCGCTGTATTTTATACGTTTTCGTGTCTTTTTCCCAAGGGTTTTTTTCCCCCATGGACTTTTCGGTGATGGCATACCAATGCCGCTTCGTCCTTCACCTCCACCATGTGGATGGGACCTTGGATTTTGCGCAACTCCCCGAACTGTTGGTCGAATACCCATATGTCGTGATCGACCTGCTTTTCCAATAACTCTATTTTTCCATTCAACATTTCCAATTTGTCCAACGGTTGCCCGACACAAAATAGAAAACAATCGTGTTTCGCCTGATGGGAGTTTTATTTGAACTGTATTTCCATCTTTAGCTAGTACTGTTGCAAATGTTCCGGCGGACCGAATCATTTGTGCCCCTGTTCCGGGTTTAATTTCAATGTTATGAATAAGTGTCCCAATAGGAATATTTCCAAGTGGCATGGCATTTCCAACCGCCACATCAACTACTTCACCACTTACGACTATTGATCCAACTTTTAGTCCAACCGGCGCAATAATATACTTCTTCTCTCCATCTTTATATTGAAGCAGTGCGATATCAGCGCTTCTATTTGGATCATATTCAATGGCCACTACAGCTGCCGCAATTGCATCTTTTGTACGCATCCAATCAATTGCCCTATACATGCGTTTATGTCTTCCACCTTGGTGACGAACGGCTACGTGCCCTTGAACATCCCGACCGCTTTGTTTTGGTAGAATGGTCAATAATCGTTTGGTTTTCTTTGTTTGTTGTTTATTCATACACGTTAGTCCCGGTTTACGGGATTATTTTTTTGGTTCATGTCCTCCAATTTGAAATGCATCAATGGTCTGACCGGCTTTGAGATGAACCATGGCTTTTTTCCATGTTGGCTTTGCTACCGGTTGTTGTCGTTTTCCGGTTCGTTTCATTTTCCCGGTCACAACACTCGTTCGGACCCCAGTTACAGTCACTTTATACATTTTTGCAACTTCCCCCGCTATTTGTGCTTTATTAGCGCTCTTTGCTACAACAAAACTAAACCAACCAGTTTGGGCTAGTTGCATTGTTTTTTCTGTTATATATGGTCGAATTAACACTTGTATATTCATACGCATTTATTTTTCAATACGTTTCGATAGTACTTCTATTGATTCTTTTGTCATGCAGACTGTTTTATGCATCACGACGTCATAGGTTGTCACTTGAGCTGCCGGAACAATCGTAACGTTTTTGATATTTCGAACTGCTTTCACAAATGGGCTATGTGCATCATGAACAACGATAAGCACTGGTTTTGTTACAGCCATACGCGCTAGTCCTTTTGCAATAATGGATGTTTTTGGTTGTACGTCATTTGTTTTTGCAACAACCACTATTCGTCCTTCTTTTTGCTGATGTGACAAAGCGCTAACAAGCGCACGCGACCGCATTGCTTGAGGTAAATTTTTGGAATAATCTCGAGATCGAGGCCCAAAGACAATTCCTCCGCCAACAAAAATAGGCGCTCGAATACCACCATGCCGAGCTCGACCAGTACCTTTTTGTTTGTAAATTTTTCTCGTTGATCCTGTTACTTCTCCGCGTGTTTTTGTTGCTGCTGATCCTTCCCTTTGATTAGCCCGATATACGCGGACAGCTTGTGCGATAATCTGAAGATTGACTGGTTGTCCAAATACTTCTTTTGGAAGTTTCTCCGTGCCCGCTGAAACACCCGCAGGTGTATAGAGAGATGCACTAAGCGCATCTTCTTTTTTTACAGACGTTGTCTTTTTCTTTTTGGTTGTTTTTTTTATGGTTGCCATAGTTATTCGTTTTCTTTTGCTATTACAACAAGCGTGTTAATTGGCCCCGGTACGAGACCTTTAACGATAAGCATATGATTTGGTTCATCAATTGCAACAACTTGTAATCCCTTCACGGTCACTGTATCACTTCCCATCCGTCCTGCCATACGCTTGCCTTTAAACACTCTTCCTGGTGTCGTTGTTGCGCCAATCGATCCTGGAGCGCGCTCACGATCTGATTGACCGTGTGTCTTTGGTCCTCCGGCAAATCCATGCCGTTTGACGACTCCAGCAAAACCTTTTCCTTTTGAAACTCCTGTTACACGAATAACATCTCCAACTGCAAATACGTCACTGATGGCAAGCTCTTTTCCAACAATCCATCCTTCTGGAACGGTATGTACTCTCATACTACGTAAAAAGCGGAGTTTTTGTGCAATCCCCGCTTTTTTATAGTGTCCAACTTCAGCTTTGGTTATATGTGTTTTTGTTCCAAATCCAATTTGGATATTTGTATAGGTAGAGGTTATATCAATAGCTGTAATAAAACACGGACCAACATGCACATGTGTCACAGGAATCCGCATTCCTTCTTTTGTGAATGTCTGTGTCTGCTTCCCTTTTAATCCCAGTAAACTTTTCATATGTTTTCCAATAAAAAAAACGGCCTCGGAACGGTCGTTTTTAGACGTCTCCGAGACTTTTGGACTCAAAACGCGAGTATACCAAAGTATCTCAATTAACTCAATCCGCCAGCTGGCGGATCACATTTTAATTTCTACATCAACTCCAGCCGGCAAATCCAAATGCATGAGTTGATCAATGGTTTTGTCCGTTGGTTCAATGATATCAACTAGCCGTTTATGCGTAGCAATCATGAAATCTTCCCGACTATTTCTATCAATGAAGGTTGCGCGTTGCACGTTGAAATGTTCCTTCGATGTAGGAAGTGGCACTGGTCCAGCCACACGGGCGCCAGTCCTGACTGCTACATCAAGAATTTTCTGACAGCAATCATCAATGACTCTGCTGTCGTATGCTTTTAAACGTACGCGAATTCTTCCTTTAGGCATTGTTAAAATCCTTACTCAATAATTTTTGTGATTACTCCAGCTCCTACCGTATGTCCACCCTCACGGATAGCGAATCGAACGCCTTCCTCAAGTGCTACAGGCACGATAAGTTTAGCTGTCATTTTGGTATTGTCACCAGGCATAACCATCTCAACTCCAGCTGGAAGTGTTACTTCTCCGGTAACATCCGTTGTCCGGATGTAGAATTGTGGTCTGTAGCCGGAAAAAAATGGCGTGTGTCGTCCACCTTCTTCTTTTGCTAGAACGATAATTTCTGCTTCAAACTGAGTATGTGGTTTCACACTTCCCGGAGCAGCAAGCACTTGTCCGCGTTCAACTTGATCTTTCTCAATCCCGCGAAGCAGTATTCCGACGTTGTCTCCGGCAATACCTTCATCAAGAAGTTTTCTAAACATCTCAACTCCGGTTACGACAGTTGATTGCGTGGCTTTAATACCAACAATTTCGACTGTCTCGTTGATTTTGACTTTACCTCGTTCAATTCTTCCGGTTACCACTGTTCCTCGACCTTTAATTGAGAATACGTCCTCAATAGGCATAAGGAATGGTTTATTTGTTGGACGAACCGGATCCGGAATATACTCATCCACTGTTTTCATGAGCTCTTCGATGCTTTTTTCAGCTTCTGCATCTCCTTGAAGCGCTTTGAGTGCAGATCCACGGATAACAGGAGTCTTGTCTCCCGGGAATCCATATTTTGTAAGAAGTTCCCGGACTTCCATCTCAACAAGGTCCAAGAGTTCTTTATCCTGCACCATATCGCATTTATTCATAAATACGATAATTGCCGGAACGTTCACTTGTTTGGCTAGTAAAATGTGTTCCCGTGTCTGTGGCATTGGACCATCCGGAGCAGATACAACAAGAATTGCTCCATCCATTTGAGCGGCCCCTGTGATCATATTTTTGACATAATCAGCATGCCCTGGGGCATCAATGTGTGCATAATGTCGTTTTAGTGTTTCGTATTCTGAATGATGAATGTTGATTGTGACTCCACGGGCTTTTTCCTCAGGAGCACTATCAATTTCTTCATACTTCAGTGCTTTTGCCAATCCTTTTTTTGCCAATACTTGGGTAATAGCTGAAGTTAGTGTGGTTTTCCCATGGTCAACGTGACCAATAGTACCTATATTTACATGTGGTTTATTACGAACAAACTTTTGTTGGTCTGCCATAGTTCCTCCTTAAATTATTACTCAACCAATAAAAAAACGCTGCTAATGTTTCAAGCGAATGTGATTGTAACACACATTATACTTTTTTCGCAATGATCTTTTCCTGAATATTCTTCGGTACTTCTTCGTAGTGACTTGGCTCCATATAGTAGGAAGCCCGGCCTTTAGATAAAGACCTAAGCGTCGTCGCGTATCCGGAAAGCTCAGCAAGCGGCACTTGTGCCAAAATGATGGTCGTGTTCCCTCGCTTTTGAGTTCCAACAATTTGCGCCCGTTTACTGGATAAGTCACCGATCACATCTCCCATATATTCGTCAGGAGTTGTGACTTCAACCTTCATAATTGGCTCAAGAATTGTCGCTCTGGCTTGCTTGACCGCTGCCTGAAGAGCCATGCTTCCCGCAATTTTGAACGCAAGTTCAGATGAATCAACATCGTGATATGTTCCGTCGTAAAGTGCTACTGACATGTCAACGAGTGGATATCCTGCGATACATCCATTTTCCATGGCTTCCGTAACGCCTTTTTCTACCGGTTTAATAAACTCCCGAGGAATAGTTCCGCCTTTAATCTCATCGATAAACTCAAATCCTTCACCTCGGGCTTTTGGCTCAATCCTGACCCAACAATGTCCGTATTGCCCATGGCCTCCGGTTTGTTTGATATACCTGCCTTCTCCAATAGCCGTTCGTGTAACAGTTTCCTTGTACGCTACTTGTGGCGCACCGACATTCGCTTCGACTTTAAATTCCCTCTTCATTCTGTCTACAAGAACATCCAGATGCAATTCACCCATACCCCAAATAATGGTTTGGTTCGTTTCCTGATTGGATTTAACCTTAAATGTAGGATCCTCTTCAGCAAGCCTTTGCAAGGCATACCCCATTTTTTCCTGGTCATTTTTGGTCTTTGGTTCAATAGCAAGTGATATAACCGGCTCCGGGAACGTAATTTGTTCAAGAACAATTGGATGTTCTTCATCAGCAATCGTGTCGCCGGTAATGGTATCTTTAAATCCAACAACCGCGACTATTTCTCCTGCAAATGCTTCTTTAATTTCTTCCCGTTGGTTGGCGTGCATGAGAAGCAACCGTCCAATACGCTCTTTAATCCCTTTACTGGAGTTGTATGCATAGGAGCCGGACTCAATTTTACCTGAGTAAATACGGACATAGGTAAGTTTTCCTACATGTGGATCAATTTGAATTTTAAATGCCAGTCCTGTGAAATGCTCATTTGTAATACGCTTACGTGTTGCTGGTTCATTGGTTTTTGGATCAATACCAGTGGCATCCGGCATATCAAGCGGTGACGGGAGATAGTCTACCACTGCGTCCAACAGCGGTTGCACTCCTTTATTGCGCAGTGAGGTCCCTGCGTAAACAGGGACGAGTTTGTATCCGATAGTTGCTTTTCGAAGTGCACCTTTAAGCTCATTAATGGTTGGATCAACTCCCCTTAAAAATTTTTCACTCAACACGTCGTCAGTTTCACTAATCCGTTCAACTAACTGATGACGTCTTTCTTCCACAAGTTTTTTTAATTCTTCCGGAATATCAACTACATCGAATGTTGCACCTAAATCATCACTATGCCAAATAAGTGCTTTCCGGGTAAGTAAATCAACATTCCCTTTATAGGTGCTTTCCCGACCAATTGGAACAACCATGACGGCTGTACGCGCTCCTAATCGATCTTCAATAGAGGCAACCGTGGTATCGAGATCAGCTCCTATTTTATCCATTTTGTTGACGAAGCAAATACGGGGCACTTTGTATTTATCAGCTTGTCGCCAAACGGTTTCAGATTGGGATTGCACTCCTTCTTCTCCGTCAAGAACGGTAATTCCTCCGTCGAGCACCCGAAGGGAGCGTTCAACTTCTGCTGTAAAATCTACGTGCCCCGGAGTATCAATGATGTTGAACCGATATCCGTTCCAAAATGTCGTTGTTGCTGCTGATACGATCGTGATACCACGCTCCCGCTCCTGATCCATCCAGTCCATGACCGTTGTTCCCTCGTCAATATCGCCAATCTTGTAACTTCGACCGGTATAGTACAAAATTCGTTCCGTTGTGGTGGTCTTCCCAGCATCAATATGCGCGATAATGCCGATGTTTCTCACTTTTTCAAGCGGAACATCACGATTTTCTGTTAAAGTAGTATTTGTTGTAACCATAACATAAAAAGAACTGCTTTCACAAAGCAGTTCATGCTTTCTTACCTCCTATTGTACAAAAAAATTGAGTTCGTGTCTAGAACTGCTGCAATACTTTTTCTTTCGCTTCTCCGGTAAGAATCTTTGGTTGGCCGTAGTCTTGGATATACGTTGGAATAAACTCGGCGTTTATGAGCCGCATTCCTGAAAATGTATATTTCCCGATGACACCTATTTTTGTCTCTTCACTCCACATCTGGTCAAATATGGTATTGCCATGCGCATACATAATATATTTACCGTTATACACTTCTGATGGTTGAATCCAATGAGGATGATTCCCGAGAACAAGATCCGCCCCGCTATCAATTATGTAATGCGCTAATTCAGTTTGTCGTGCTGATGGTGTCGCTGTATACTCTTCACCCCAGCTCATTGACACCACCACAACGTCTGCTTTGTTTTTTAATTGTTTGATTTCCTTTTCCATGACGCTCATATCGGCCAATGAAACTCCCTCTTCTTTTGCACCAATATCGTTATATGCAAGAAATCCAACACGAACTCCATCAATAACCCGTATCGGCGGCTCCTCATCAATTCCAGCTACATCAATACCATGTGATCGAAGTAATTGCGTTGTTTCTTGAATTCCGTAAGTAAAATAATTTCCAATATGGTTATTAGCCAGTGTTGCCACGTCAACTCCAGCGTATTCCAGTCCTTCAATATGACGCTTGTCGCCGCAAAATGTAAATCCAACATTCGTTATCGGACAATTGGATAAAAGCGGAGCTTCTAAATTAATTACAGTTATATCACCTGACTGCAGTATCGGAGCGATATATTTCCAACTCCATATGAAATCTTCATATAGAATTGTTTTGTAATTGACTGATCGGGCAGGAATGACATCGCCTGTAGCAACGAGCGTCCAAGTCGGACTAGTAAAAGTAACTACTGGAGTAATAGTAGAAACTGAGGTATTTCGATCTTTTTGAGAAAAATAAATACCTACCATAACTCCGAGAAAGAGTATGCAAAGAGCTATGTATCGTTTGATCACAAACTTTTCAATTTGTTTGTCGTATCATCCCAACAACTTTCAAGAATTTCTTTTGGAAATGAGTACCCAACAAGCGCACTACATTGGGGGTAATCCTGCCCGTCATGCACAATCACCCACGCACCGTTTTTCTTTGCCGCAAACCACTGCGCTCCCCCCACCTCACTTGTTTTTTCCACAATCCCGCCTATTGCATAATCGCCAATATGTTTGGAAATGGTCACAGTGATTGCTGTTTCGGCAAGTCCGGTTTTTACTGCTAACGCTTTGGTAATCAGCGCAAGATCATCTATAGTTGGTTCCGGTGCTTCTATTGTCGGTGTAGCAATTACTGTTTGCGACTGATTGCTCTCCGGCACTGTAACTGTTGGGATTTTTTCCGGTTTCCTGCCGACATAATAAATAGTCGCGCATATCAAGAAAGCACTAAACAATATCGCAATAATTGTCTTATTGCCATTCATACAAACCTCCTTTATCAAAGATGTTATTCCGTAGGTGTTTCTTTTGGAGCAAGCGTTATAACAATACTCGTTCCTTTTGTTTTCTCATCTGTAGCCACAATAACAGCTCCTGTCATATCGCCTTTTGTTACTTCCCATGTAGACGATGGTCCGATATTCATAGTGTTACCTACATTCCATCCATTTTTCGGTAAATTGGTTTCATAAAATGCTGTCACTTTGTCTGTTGCATCAGATGTTGTCATAATGAGCCAAAATCCTTTTCCTGTTTCGTTCTGGGCTCCTGAAATATTTCCTTCTACTTTCGCTCCCGGGTACAAAGGAAAATCTTTTGGAAATCCAGTTGGAATTTTTCCTGCGCCGACATTAATCTCTACTCCTGTTTTTGTCTCAACTGTTTTTTTCATAAAGTTAAGACCAAGTTTAGAGAACACTACACTTCCGACAGCACCCATAATAATACTTAAAACAATAAGTAGCCCCACGCATCCGATTGCAATAATCGCAATTTTTGGCAATGGTTTGGATTTTTTCGAGGCGACTTCTGTACTAGAAGTTGTTGGTGTTTCTTTTATAGCCATAAGAATTCCTTTCAAGAATAATTTCTACTAGCTCTATCCTACTCCTATTCTTCCCCACTTAAAAGTTCTAAACTTTTAATTGGCGCAAGGGCTGCCCCGGCAATTCCCTGCATGCTTCCATAGAGTCCGGCTACCCCAGTTAACAATTTATTTACCTGCATTTCCCGAAGTTTCCAACTTCGCTCAAAGGAAACGCGTTCTTTTTGAATTTCTTTCTGCATTTCCTGATAGGTCTCAATCATTGCTTCCATCTGATGTTGAAAATCATGGCTTGTCACAAACCCATATAACTCTTCTGCTTTTGAAGATTGAGCTCCTGCAATTTTTTTCTGTTTTGCTGCATCCAAAAGTGATTTTCGAAGAAGCGCGGCCAAAGGCAAGGCAAGTTTGTGCGACGCTATCCATACGCCCTCTTTAAAACCCATCCCGGATTTTGCCTCATCCGGAAGCGTATCAGAAATAATTGCCGGAATATGTGCTTTATCATGAATAAGATCTTCTTTGAGTTTCGCTATCCACCCATCTGACCACGCTTTTGTGCGTTTCGATTCCCAAAGAATAGTTCCGCAATCCATACCCATTGGGCTTTTGACTATCTGCCTGATATCAGCTCCCAATACTCCTTTGCCAATTGGAACAATGGCATCTTGAGGGAACGTACTTCGAAGTGTTTGTTCCAGATCCAACTCCTGCACCTCTCCCTGTAGCTGCTGTGATCCGACACTTCCCTTGCGCTGTAATTCTTCTATGGTCTTACGCATACCTTCCAGTTGCGTCTCTTTTTCTTTCAGCTCTAACCTGTGCTTTTCCGAGTCTTCTTCTTTGGCTTTCATGCGAATTTTTTCCTGCTCTTCCAATAATCTTTTTTGCATGGTCACCTCTACATTTTCGCGTGCTACTTTTTCCTCCCGAAGTTGTTTGATAAGTTCAGCAAGTTGTTTTTTTGTCTCCAATAATTCCCTCTCTTTTTCTTTCGCTTCCACAACTGCCTTTTCCTGCAATTTATTTTTTACATCTTCCTCAATTACATGGCGTAATTCTTCTTCAATCGCTTTTGAAATTTCAACAGGCTTACCGCAGTGGGGACAATTAATCGTCGTCATCATAGTGGGACTATTGTACACAAATTCTCAAATTTGTCACGAAGAAGCTAAGGGTTCTGTTTTTCTCTGCTCGATATATCCAAGTATTTTATTTCTCCGCTGCTCTAATGATAACGTGCTGTCAATTCCTGGACCATTGATACATCCTCCATCGCAAAATAATATATCAAGAAGTCTAACTGTTGAATTTTTCTCAAAATTATCGAGCACTTCAGCACAATTTTTCCAACCGGAAATCACCTGAATTTCATCTCTGGATAATAAGTGAGACGAACAGCTTGTTGTTGCCAATCCTCCGGATATTGGATACAACCGAGTACTGGAATTTTCTAAATCAAATAATTGTTCAACAGGCATTGTTTCATCCGAGTGGACAAGGTTAAATACTTCATTGAGCTCCTTATATGTAAGCACTAATATATCTAAATCCGGATGATCTTCTGATGCTTCAAGTCTCTTTACTATACATGGTCCAATAAATACAACTTTTGCGTCCGGCCATTTGTGATGAGCAATCTTTGCTGTAGCAACCATAGGAGAATCTACTGTATATGCAAGATATTTTTCTAACTGCGGATATTTTTTCCGGATAAGTCGAACGGCACTTGCACAAGGGCTTGTAATGTACCGCTTCTTTTTATTCTTATTAAGTTCCATGAGCATTTGTTCATTTGTAATCTCTGCTCCGACAGACACTTCCAACACCTCATGGAACCCTATTTGCTTTAACCGCTTCACAATATCAGGATAATCAAACACAATGGGAAATGACGGAGCAAGCATTGCAACCAAATGCTTTTTATCTTTCAAAAGTTGAATCAGTTGTTCTGTCTCATTCATTGGAAGGTTTTAATAAATATTTTGATATCCCAATAGCAAATATCCCTCCAACTAATGCAGTAATTAGCTGTAGTACGCCCATCGCTGTTAAAAATATGTTTGGAACGATATGAAATGAAACGAACAGATATGCAACGCTATATAAAAATACACTCTTAGCAAACGCTGCAGTAATAAAAGACAATATTGTTTTTTGTTTTAATCTGGAAAAATACATAAGAAGCATATTCCCTATCCAAATAAACGGAAGGAAATACACTAAATAAATCGTAAACGCTCCGAAAAGAACCCCATTTGATACAGCACCAAGACTTGGAATAATTGCTATGAAAGGCAACATCCGTTTTGAAAGTTTAGTTGCTGAAATAAACAGAAGAGTATTTATTATACTTCCTGTAATTATCTGCGAACCGTTAAATAGAAGTGGAATTAGAAATGCACAGGAAAAAATTACTATATCTAACGTAATGATTTTTTTTATTGAAACCGATATTGCGTTTAATGACATAGTAGTCCTCCTCTATTTTAAAATGTATATATCTTGATTATAACCTCCTACACCAATAAATTCTCCCTTTCCAGCTAGCACCATTTCATATGGCGCACATGCCGGACATCCATCTTTTCTCGGACACACAAATCGTTCTAATTTACGAGCAAGCGCTACAGTCCTGGCAATATCAAGAATTCTTTTCGTTGCATCTTCGACAGTTGGAAGCGCAACATCAACAGGAGCAATATCTCTATTTAAATACCAATACTGTGCTCCATATACTTTCTTTGTCTGACAATTGGTAGTCAGAAGCGTGTAGATAGGAAGTTGCAAAGAATCCGGATCTTCATCAAACTTTCCTGTTTTGAAATCAATAATCCGTATACTATCGACATCCTCAAGATATTCAAGCCAGTCAAGCTTGCCGCATAAAATAATATTCTGTTCTTCTGACAACCAAAAGTATGGCAGTTCCTGACGGATTTTAATTGCTTTTTTCAAAATGGGTCCTGGGTTCTTCATTATCCGTTCCATCATCTCCATCCCCCGTTTTTTGTATTTTTCTTCCTCCTCTATCGTTGTAAACCCACCTTTTTTTCCGGATACTTCAGCCCATACTTTTTCAAATTTCGTAAGAAGCGATTCCTTCAGACGCTCTTCAACTGAAAGAGTTGAAAGAGATTCCAAAACACTATGCACGGTTTGCCCTAAGGCAAGAGCGGGTTGCATAATCGTAATCTTGTGATTATTTTTCAAATCCCGATACATATTTTTCAAATAATATGCACGGGGGCATTTAATATAGTCGGTAATTGAAGAATGAGATAACCAGATGGCTGAATATTTATCTTTCATACTGATTTCTATTGTATCATGCTACAATATGCTCCATGAAACCGTCATTTATGAGCTTTTCATTCGGGTGCCGTGTGAACGAAGCCGAGAAACAATTATTAGATAAACAACTTATTGATGCGGGATTTTCCTGGGACGAAAAACTTCCAACCTTCTATATCATTAATTCTTGTGCGGTAACGGGAAAAGCAGAACGGGAAGTCAGACAGCATATCTATCAAACACGGAAAAAATACCCGACATCTACAATCATCGTCACGGGATGCTCTGCAACATTATGGATGAAAAACAATTCAAAACCAGAGGGAACTGACTATTGGATAGACAATTCAAAAAAATCAACGATTCCTGAACTTATTTCTTCGCTTTCCGAACAAAAACGAAATAACAACAACCAAATTCAATCTTCGGATAAATTTTTGAATTCCGGCAGGATGATGATAAAAATTCAGGAAGGGTGTAATCGGTATTGCAGTTATTGCATTGTGCCGTACCTTCGCGGAAGAGTGAAATCTGAGGCTATTTTTGACATCGTGCAGCTCATTTTGAGCTCAAAACAACCGGTTTCCGAGGTTATATTGACTGCAATTAATACGGAGTCTTTCGGGAAAGATACGGGAGAAAACCTTATGCAACTGGTTGAATCGATACTAAAGAACACAAAAATTGAACGAGTAAGTTTTGGTTCCATTCATCCTTGGAGTATCACACCGGAATTCCTTTCGTGGTACAAAAACAATAAAGATAATCCGCGATTTGTTCATTTCTTTCATATCCCAATTCAATCAGGATCCAATCCCATATTAAAATACATGAATAGGAATTATACCCGTGAAAAAATTTTCAACCGATTACAAACACTCCATTCCATTAACCCGAAGGCTCTCATTGCAACAGATGTCATTGTCGGATTTCCTGGGGAAGGAGGAAAAGAATTTGAGGAAACATACCAATTTCTCAAAAAAAGTCCAATTTCAAAATTTCATGTGTTCCGATATTCTCCCCGACCAGGAACTGCAGCTGTAAATTTTCTCAATGAACCAACACCTCAAGTTAAACAAGAACGAGCAAAAAAACTTGCGGAACTTGGGAAGCAAAAATATGCTGCTTATTTAATGTTATAGAGCGCTTTGATGAATGTGGAAAAATGTAGGAATCGCACTGCTTGATTTGTCACCATATAACAATTGTTTTTTTCTTCAATCATATTAATGATTGACTGCTCCGTAACTCGTTTTTGTAATGCGTCTTTTTCAACAATAAAGGTGTTAATGAGACCCTCTTTCATCTGTTCTTTTGTTAACCCCCCACATATAGTTGTTCTATTTTTTTCGAGTGTAGTTAGCAAATACATGGAAATGGAACGCTCGAATGTAACCGGAAATACAACAAAAACATTTAAATGTATCGATGCAGCGAACACCAGCGCTGCTATCAGTGATTCAAAATAGCGGTATTTCAATCGGATTGAAACAATCAAAATTCCGGCAAATATTCCCAAACAGGTTAGTAGCAAATACAAAAGTCCCCGATAAAATAGTACGTGTTGAAAGCTAAATACGGAAGAATAGAATAACCAAAAATAGATAATGGTAAACACAATAAAGACGCCGATATAAATACCTATATATGGAAGAATTCCTTTTAAACACTTCATAGAGTAATAATAATTTTTTATTATACTATAAAGAAGCTTACCACTTGAAGTGAGCAAATGCTTTGTTGGCTTCCGCCATACGGAGTATCGTATCACGTTTCTTAATTGCCTCTCCGACACCTTTAGCGCAATCAGTCAATTCTGCAGCTAATTTCTCTGCGTAGGTTTTATATTCTTTATTTGACCGTTTATTAGCGGAGTCCACAATCCATCGAATAGCAAGAGCAATTCTTCGATCTCCCCGTACTTCCATAGGTACTTGGTAAGATGCTCCGCCAACCCGCCGCGCTTTCACCTCTGTTTTTGGTCCGACCGTATTAATTGCTGTTTCAAATACCTTGATTGGGTCTTCACCCTTTTCTTTAATAATATCTAACGCTCCATACACTAATTGTTCGGCTACCCGTTTCTTTCCGCTTTTCATCACACGATTAATAAACCTGGTTAGAAGTCTGTTTCCATAGATTGGATCACCTGGGAGTATTTTTATATATGTTTTATGTGATCTCATAGATGATTAGCTTGCTTTTGCAGCAGTTGGTCCGGTACTGGTTGCTTTTGTCCCATATCTGCTTCTTCCTTGTTTACGATTCACTACTCCCGTTGAGTCATATTTTCCCCGAACAATATGATATTTTACTCCTGGTAGATCAGGCACTCTGCCTCCGCGAATCATCACAATTGCGTGTTCTGTTAATTCGTGTCCAATTCCTCCAATATATGCTGTGACTTCCTGCTTGTTAGATAATCTGACACGGGCAACTTTCCGAAGTGCTGAATTTGGTTTTTTTGGCGTCATGGTTTTGACCAATGTTACCACTCCCCGTTTAAATGGAGCCGGCATTTGTTTCATCTGCCGTGTTTTCGTGTTAAAAAACTTACGAAGAGCAGTTGCTTTTATTTTTTTTGACTTCCGGCGTCGGCCAAATTTGATAAGTTGATTAATTGTTGGCATACGTATTATTTCAGCATCTGTGCACGCTCGGCATCCACAGGAATAAGTCGTCCGATTATAACGTTTTCTTTTAACCCAAGCAAATTATCTTCTTTACCGGCAAGAGCTGCATCAGTAAGCACATTCGTTGTTTCCTGGAATGATGCTGCTGACAACCAGGATTCTGTATAGAGTGATGCTCGGGTAATACCAAGTAGTACAATATTGGCCGTTGCCGGTTCACCGCCAGCTGCAAGTACTCGTGCATTTTCAGAAGTAAAGCTAGCCCGATCAACAAGTTCTCCCGGAAGCATAGTTGTATCTCCGGCACTATCAATACGTACTTTATCGCTCATTTTTCGAACAATCACTTCAAAATGTTTGTCATGAATACCAATCCCTTGAGATTCGTATACGCGCTGCACTTCGGTAATGAGATATTTTTGTGCTCCCCGAAGTCCACGAATTTCAAGCACTTCTTTCACATCAAGATACCCGCTGGATAATTGATCTCCTGCACCAATGAGATCTCCTGTTTTCACTTTCAATTCACTGGTAATGGGAATTGTGTATTCCCGTTCTTCAACCGGCTTCAGAGATGTGTTTTTAACAACAATTTTGTATCCTTCATCTGTTTCTGTAACCTCAACTTTTCCGGCAATTTCAGAAATTGGTGACAATACCCGTGGCGTTCGACATTCAAACAATTCCTCAACGCGGGGAAGTCCTTGCGTCACGTCTAGTCCTACGATTCCTCCTGCATGACGAACCCGCATGGTTAATTGTGTTCCTGGCTCACCGATTGATTGAGCAGCAATGACACCAACTGGTGTTCCCATGTCCACAAGTGTTGTTGTTGAAAAATCACGACCATAGCATTTCGCACACATCCCAACTTGTGCTCGACAGGTAATTGGGGAACGAACAGTAACGCTTTCAACTGCATGTTCATCAATAAGCTTTGCATTAGATTCATCGATGAGGTCTCCTTTTGCAATAAGTACTTTCTTACTATCAGGAGCTTTAATATCCTCTGCTGAAAATCGGCCGATACAACGATTTGCAAATGGTGTTTGTCTGTCTTCACGTCGGACTAGTTCAAATCCTTCCTCTGTGCCACAGTCATCCATACGAATTAAGACGTCATGTGCTACATCAACAAGGCGTCGGGTAAGATATCCAGCGTCCGCTGTTTTGAGTGCTGAATCAGTCAGTCCTTTTCGGGATCCACGAGTTGATGTGACGTATTCAAAAATAGATAGTCCTTCCCTGTAATTGCTTTTAGTAGGTAATTCCACAATTTTTCCGAGTGGATCAACAACAAGTCCTTTAATAGCAGCAAGTTGTTTCAGTTGATCTTTGGATGCACGAGCTCCGCCAGAATCGATAATCATTTTTACCGGATTATCGACTTTCATATTGTCCCAGGTAAGATTTGCTAATCGTTCCGTTACCTCAATCCAAATTTCATTAGATAACCGTTTCTTTTCTTCCAAGGTGATAAGGCCTTGTTGATAATTGCCTTCAATATCTTTCACTTTGTTTTCTGCTTCAACAAGAATCTCATTCTTATTATCAACCATGACATTGTCAAACACTGATGCGGATAATCCTCCGCAAAGGGTCGCCCCCTCAAATCCAATGGTTTTGATTGCATCAATAAGGACAACTACTTCTTCTTTTGGATATTGTCGAAGCGCTTGGGTAATAATCGTTTTAATCGTTGCAGCTTTAACAGGAGTATTAATAAAACGAAGCTTCTCAGGCAACTTTTCGTTAAATAAGATTCTACCAACAGTTGTAACGATAATACTTCCGTTTATGTATACACGAATTGGTTCTCGAAGTGTGATGCGCTCTGTCTGATACGCAATCACCGCTTCTTCAGTGTCATGGTATAAAATCATGTCTTTTTCTTGCTTTTGTGCTTTTCCCGCATCCATAGTGGTGTAGTAATAACTTCCAATGACCATTTCTTTGTTTGGAACGGTAATTGGTGATCCATCAGCAGGTTTAAGCAAGCTAAATGTTGGAAGCATCAAGTGTATTGCTTCATATTGACTTTCTTTAGAAAGTGGGATATGAACAGCCATTTGATCTCCATCAAAATCAGCATTGTATCCGGCACAGACACAAGGATGAATCTGAATAGCTGATCCTTCAATAAGAACCGGAAAAAATGCCTGAATACCGAGTTTATGGAGAGTTGGAGCTCGGTTAAGTAGTACCGGATGATTTTTCGTAATTTCATCCAAAATGTCAAACACTTCTGGTGTTCGGCGATCCAGCACATTTTTGGCATTTTTCACATTTGGAGCAATTCCTCGAACAATAAGCTCCCGAAGAACAAAGGGTTTAAACATCTCTAAGGCCATTTCTTTTGGAATTCCACATTGGGTAAGTTTAAGCTCCGGTCCGACAACGATAACGGATCGACCGGAATAATCAACTCGTTTTCCAAGCAAATTTTGTCTAAATCGACCTTGTTTACCCCGAAGCATATCTGATAACGACCGGAGTGGTTGAATAACTGCCCGGGATGATGGACGCTGCGTGGCATCAATCAAGCTATCAACAGCCTCCTGAAGCATCCGTTTTTCATTTCGAAGAATAATTTCCGGTGCTCCAAGATCCATCAAATGCTTCAAACGGTTATTTCTGTTTATGACCCGTCGATACAAATCATTTAAGTCGCTTGTAGCGAATCGTCCGCCGGTTAATTGCACCATAGGTCGAAGATCCGGAGGGATGACTGGAAGAAGCGACATAATCATCCATTCCGCTTTAATGTTTGCTTTTCGCATACCATCAACTACACGAAGTCGTTTAGTTGCTTTGATATGACGTTGTCCTGAAGTATTTTGAATTTCTTCATGGAGTTCTGCTGCAAGCTTATCCAGATTAACATGTTTGACTACTTCAAGCACTGCTTCAGCTCCCATTCCAACAGAAAATCCGGCAACAGCATCATATTCATACAGCTTTAGATACTCATCTTCTGTGACAGTTGTTAATGGCTTGATATTTTTAACGATAGACAATAGTTGATTAACTACTTCTTTTACTTTATCCTGTTCTTTCACCATCTGATCTTCCAGTCTTGTCAACTCTTGTCGCTGCCGAAGTTCAAGTTCAGCAATAGCTAAATCTTGTGCTTCTTTTCCTTTGATTTTCTCCCGGATAGATCCTTTTTCCTCTGCTAACTCTTTTTGTTTCTTCGTTTTTTCATCTTTAAACCGTTTTTCCATTTCATCCAGCCTGACTTTTCCATTATCAGTCATCTTTTTCAACACTTCTTTTTTCTTGTCTTCATCAATTTTTGTTACCAAATATTGAGCAAAATAGATAACCCCTTCTAAAGCACGGGGACTCATATCTAAAAGAAGTGATAATTTTGATGGTGCACCTTTGAAAAACCACACGTGTGCAACTGGGGCCGCGAGCGTGATATGTCCCATGCGTTCCCGTCTGACTTTACTTTGGGTGACTTCTACACCGCATTTGTCACAAATAATGCCTCGATACCGAATCCGTTTATATTTTCCACAGTAACATTCCCAGTCTTTGGTTGGACCAAAAATGCGTTCATCAAACAATCCGTCTTTTTCCGGCTTTAATGTCCGGTAATTAATGGTTTCTGGTTTCGTTACTTCTCCGTATGACCAGGATTTAATGTCCTCACTTGAGGCTAGGCGGATCTCAAGTCCGGAAAAATCAATAATGTTAGCAAATGTTGATTTCGTATCCATAATTACTCCGCTTTCCCAACACCCTCTGTTACAACCTCTGCTCCGACTGCTTTTGCTTCTTCGGCTACCGCGAGTTGTTTTGCTGTTACCGCGCCTGTTGGTTTAACAGACAACCCTAATGCTTGCAATTCTTTGACCAGTACTTTAAATGATTCAGGAACGTTGGATGCCGGTATATCAATACCTTTGACAATTGATTCAAATGCTTTTGCTCGTCCGACCACATCATCAGATTTGATGGTTAACATTTCCTGCAAAATATGAGCTGCACGATGTGCTTCCAGCGCCCAAACTTCCATTTCTCCTAGTCGTTGTCCTCCCATTTGTGCTTTTCCTCCAAGAGGCTGTTGGGTTACGAGTGAGTATGGTCCGGTTGACCGTGCATGTGTTTTGTCCTCTACCATGTGGATAAGCTTCATGATAAATCCCACACCCATAACAATTGGTTCACTGAATGCTTTTCCGGTTCGACCATCATACAATATTGCTTTTCCGGATAATGGCAAGCTTGCTTCTTTAATTTTTTCAACGATTTTTTCTTCTTTAACTTGTTCAAACACCGGAACTGCAATTTTAACATTGAGTTTTTTCGCTGCTAGCCCCAAATGAGTTTCGAGAAGTTGTCCCAAATTCATACGGGAAAGTACGGATAATGGGGAAATAATAACATCAACAATTGTTCCATCAGCAAGATATGGCATATCAGAAACAGGAAGTATTTTTGAAATAACGCCTTTGTTTCCGTGTCTTCCTGCAAGTTTGTCTCCCACAACGACTTTTCTCATCTGAGCAACTTTGACAATAATTTTTCGGTTTGTTCCCGGTTCAAGCTCATCACCCTGTTCTTTATCAAGAATCCTTACATCGATGACAGTTCCTCGTTCGCCGTGTGGAACCCGGAGACTGGTATCACGCACTTCCCGCGCTTTTTCACCAAAAATCGCACGAAGAAGCCGTTCTTCAGCGGTTAATTCAGTTTCACCTTTTGGAGCAATTTTTCCAACTAAAATATCATTTGGAGCTACTTCTGCACCAACGATAACTATTCCATCTTTATCTAAATTTCGAAGCGCTTCTTCTCCGACATTAGGAATATCACGCGTTGTTTCCTCAGGCCCTAGTTTTGTATCCACAACACTGGCTTCGTATTCTTCGATATTAATTGATGACAATACATCGTCTTTAACCAATCGCTCTGATATAACAATAGCATCCTCATACCCAAGTCCATCAAAGCTCATGTACGCAACGACCATATTAGATCCAAGAGCAAGTTCTCCGCCGTCTGTAGCCGGTCCTTCAATAATAACATCATCTTTTTTCAATTTATCTCCAGTTGTTACTTCCACATGTTGGTTGTAACAAGTTGATTGAGCAGATCGCTTAAATTTTTCAAGGGTATACTGCTCTTCATCACCGTTTTTATATGTAACCGCGACTGATGCTGCATCAGCGTATGTGACTACCCCATCGTCTTTTGCATACATACATCGGCCCATGGATCCAGCGACAACCTGTTCCATTCCGGTTCCAATAATTGGAGCTTGTGGTTGAAGTAGAGGCACTGCCTGACACTGCATGTGGGTTCCCATAAGGGCTCTGTTTGCTTCATCATGAGCTAAAAATGGAATAAGGGACGCCGGAACTCCAACAACCTGACGTGGAACGATATCTAAATATTCAACAACGGTCACATCCGCTTCAGCAAAGTCTCCTTTGTACCGAACTGGGACACGGTCAGCTTGAATAATACCATTTGCATCAATAGGAAGGTCTGCGTGGGTAATATAATGATATTGTTCATCATTGGCGTCCAAATACACCATTTCATCGGTGACTTTCATTTGTGTTTTAGCGCCTTTGGCGACTTTTACTACTTTTCGATACGGCGTTTCCAAAAATCCATACTCATTGACTCTGGCATACAAAGACATATAAGTAACTAGTCCAATGTTTGGTCCTTCCGGGCTTCTTACCGGACAGATTCGACCGTATTGTGATGCATTGATATCCCGGATAGAAAATGAAGCGCGTTCCCGGGAAATTCCGCCAATACCCATCACCGTAAATCGGCGTAAGTTATCAACCTCAGCAAGTGGATTGGTTTGATCAAGGATGGTTGACAACTGGCTGGTACGGAAAAAGTCATTAATTGCTGCAATAATTGGCCGGGCATTGACGAGTTGTGTTGGGAGTAGGTCAACAGCTAGAGGACCGGCTAAACTCATTTTTTCACGAATAGACCGCTCTAATCGAAGAAGTCCAACCCGAAATGCATTGGTTGCAACAAGTTCTCCTACTCTTCGAACCCGCCTGTTGCCAAGGTGATCAATATCATCAACATCCCCTTTTCCATTGATGGTATTAATAAGATAGGTGATTGCTCCAAGGACGTCTTCTTTCGTTAAAGTCCAATGAGATTTTTCATTTGGTACAGTAATACCAAGTTTTTTATTCATCTTATATCGACCAACGCGCTCGAGAGAATACCGCCTGTGGTCAAAAAACATAGATTGGAATAGTTCTCGTGCATTATCAAGAACAATTGGTTCTCCTGGTCGAAGTTTTCGATAGATTTCGAGAATTGCTTCTGTTTGGCTTGTCGTTGGATCTTTGGCAAGCGTATTGTCAATAATACGCATATCAGGATTAACATCCACAGCTGCAAATGCTTGTTTAATCTCATCGTTGGTTGATAGTCCAAGTGCACGTAAAAATGTGCTTCCAACGAATTTTCGTCTTCGATCAATTCTGACCATAAGCACATTGTTTCGTGTAATAAAAAGCTCTAACCAGCTTCCGTGCATGGGTCGAATTTCAGCGCTATATAACGTTCGTCCAGTTGTTGGGTCAACTTCGCCGGTAAAATAAATTCCGGGAGATCGAACAAGTTGATTGACCACACATCGCTCTGTTCCGTTAATAATGAAGGTTCCATTTTGTGTCATCGCTGGGACATCACCAAGAAATACTTCTTGGGATACATGATGACCAGTTTGTTTGTTGGTGAGGGTTGCGATAACTTTGAGCTGCATGTCGTAGGTCAAACCTTTTTCAATAGCGGTAAGTGGAGTTAACCGAGGTTTCCCGAAAAAGTAATCGCTAAACGCCAGTTCCCAATTTTTTCCGGTAAAGTCTGACACGGGAGATATTTCAGAAAGAAGCGTCTTGACACCCTCTTCTAAAAACCACTGATACGATTCGCGCTGAACAAGCGTAAGATCAAGCTGGGGAAGGTCTGTATACTTTTTTCCCCAATATAATCGATGAACATGGTTGTCTATGGCCATTGACAATAAATCCTTTAAGAAAAACGCAAAAGAAAGAAGTGAACAATGATCGTTCACCTCTTTGGGCTATTCAATTGAAACTAATTATACTGGTATTTCCCATTCTGTCAACAAGGAAAATAGGGTACTATTAATTCTTCTTGCATGCGTTCCATAATCCGACCGCCTGTGTTTTTGCTATTTCTTGTGCTTCGCGAAATATTGATTGTTTTTGATACGGTACGTTAAATGTGTATTCGCGGGCAAAGCCATGGGTAATCATTTCTAAATTTACATTGGTTCCGTCAGGTAAGATGATATACCGGAGCAACCGTCTATACACATCGCGGTCATCCTGAGTTTGATCAGCAACCAAGATCACTTGTTTCCCGTTAACCAACTGTTTCATTGCAATGCTCGCTTCATCTGCGAAACATTCTTTTTTCTCTTTCGGATATTCTTCCGGTGCGTTGATGCCAATAAGCCGTACGCGCTGGGATTTCCCGTCAATAAAAACATCTATCGTATCTCCGTCAACGACATACAAAACCGGAACAGTTGAAGATTCCTTAGGTGCTGGGTTTTTCCAAAAATATTGTGGTAAAGAGAAAAGAATACATACAAAAAGCATCAATAAAAGAATACAAACCGCATACTTACGTATTTTTTTATTCATCTTGAACATATTTTACAACAAAAAAACAGCCCATGAATAACCATGGGCTGCCTTTTGTTTTTACTATCTTATTTTTTATCTATGACCGTTGGTGTTGGTTCAATGGTAGGACAGGGAAACGTCGGCTGAGGTAAATATGGTTTCCCATGTTTTACCCACGTTCCACCGGAACAAATCCACGCGTCCTCACCGGTTACCGATCTTAAAGCCACTACCAACATACCAACAGCTATTAGTCCTCCGATAATAAGAGCAAGAGCTTTTATCATACAAAGATCACTTCTTACCAATCACGTCCGCCGCGATCATCCCGACCGCCGCGATCTGAGCCTCGTCCGCGTCCACCGCCTCCACCGAATCCGCCGCGGCTTCCGCCACCACTGTATCCACCTCGTCCACCGCCTCCACCGAATCCGCCTCCTGGGCGTTGATCTCGGGGAACCATAGGACGTGCTTCGTTTACGATTAAGGTTCGACCATCTAGGTCTTTCCCATTCCACATTTCCATCGCCTTTTTGGCTTCATCATCTGAACTCATTTCCACAAATCCAAATCCTTTGGATCGTCCGGAAAATTTGTCCATGATCACCGTTGCGGTGACGACTGTGCCTGCCTGCGAAAATGCATCGCGGAGCGTTTGATCAGTTGTGTTATACGATAAACTACCAACAAACAATTTCATTGCCATAATAATACTTTCTTTAAAGAAACACTTTTTTTACTTACCATCACAACACGCGCTTCCGCAGTCGCACTTTTTGTCGCTGCCACAATCGCACACCTCCTTCCGCGATCCATCATCGCTGTAAACATATACTTTTTTGGTATCTTCATTGTTCGTTTTCAAGTGTGATCCATCACAAAATGGTTGATTTTTCGATAATCCACACATGCAGATATGCACTGATTTTCCTTGTGGCTTAACCTCAAATGGTGCCTGTGCTGTTTTTTTTACTAGTCGTGCCATAATTATTCTCCTTTCATTACTACTTTTCTAGTATACCTTTATTATAGGGTATTAGATACTACCAACTTCCACCGCCTCCCCCACCGCCTCCCCCACCGGAAAATCCGCCGCCACCGGAAAATCCTGAGGAAAATCCGGATGATGAACGCGTAGGAGTAGCCGCGCTTACTACACTTGATGAAAAGCTATGACTTAAACTGTTCGCTAAATACATCGTGGTAAACGCATTACTATTGTATGACTGATACCATGATGGTTGAGCAATGTCTATGTCTTTAAACCGTTCTGCCCAAATTTTTTCTACCCCAAAAATAATGGCATACGGAAGCATTTTTTCAAATAAGAGCTGTTTCTCTGCCTGGAATTTGTACTGCCTGTCCTGAGAAACAATAAAACCTTTGAGCGCCTGTGACACATTGGCCGCATTGACCCCATCAATAGTTTTCCGTGGCATAGCCCGGCCAAACAAAAACGAAACAGCAGCGAGAAGAAAGTTTCCGGTAAAAAGCGCTACACCTGCAAGAATATAATAGAGTGTTCGTTGGGTTTGTGGATTTTTGGGAAATAATCCATCACGCACCACTGTCTCATACAACTCTGCTTTCGTTGTTGATACAGACGGAGCCAAATCTGTATTTTTAATCCTAATATTCTCTTTTTCATCAAATATCCCCGCATACAACTTTTTCTCAAACGAATCCATACCTGTATCTTTTTTCGGCGTCGTTTTTTCCAAATAAAAATCATTTTTCTTTTTTTCAACAATTTTTATATACCCGCGTCGCGCTAGATCAACAATTGTTGCTGTAATATCCTTAAGATCAGCTGTTTCATCAACAAGTGTCCCTGTTTCTCCGGGAGTGAGTATTTTCCCATTTTTTAACTTTGGCACATCAAACCAGACATGAGCTGCTCCCACTGTTCCTTTCGGATCACGGCCCGTTTTAAACCAATAAATAATAATCCATAACGGAGCGACCACATACCAACAAAGTCCAACCAGAAGAAACAACATACTCATAATAAATCCAAGGATATTTGCCCACCTCGTATCAACTTTTTTGGCTTCAACAATTGCGAGTAAATTTTTTGGAAATCCGATAACAACAGATAGTCCTTCTGCCGAAGATAACCCGCTTGTTGAATCAACGGTTACTGTTCCATTGCTATAAAAAGTGGTACACCCTTTGGAAGTACTTTTATAAACACCAGTGAAACACGCAAGTTGCATTTCACTAAACGTGGGCGCAAACGGAAGTTGTACCACTGCTTGGACTTTCTGTATGGGCACTTCCCAGTTGGTTCCTACAATATTCCAGTACAATTCATCGTGGTTGGAAAATGGAACAAATGCACCAGCAACAGTATAATTGATGATATATGTGTGAACACCAGTAATGGTTTTGTTTGGATCTCCGATTTTTAGAGTTATTTCATCAATCGATGACGACTTTTGCATTTGATAGGGAACTCCTTGGGAATCCACCACACGAATGTCAAAAATATCCATTTTGTATTTTTCTCCCTGATCATTAGTTTTAGTTAGTGGTAGAGTTCGAAATATTCCATGCCGGTCAACAAGACCAAAATCATAGATAATGGTTTCAGATACCGTCATGGAGCTATCTTTTGCTACAGTGATTGTTGCTGTAAAATCACGGATATCTTCAGCACGAGCTGAAAACGGAAGGAAACAACAAACGAAGAAACAAATCAAATAGTAAAACAAACGCTTCATGAAATTACTGTAAGTACGCTCTAATATTTTCCAGATGTTCTTCTATGGTTCTGGCATAGTGAGCTACCCCGGTTTTATCATGTAAATAAAACATATAGTCCGTTACTGGGGAGTATATAACTGCGTTGATTGCTTCAAGTCCGGGATTAGCAATTGGCGCTGGAGGAAGTCCAGGACTTAGATAGGTATTGTAAGGGGAATCAATTTTTTTATCTTCATCAGTTAACTCTTTTTTCCACCATATTTTTTCACGCTGTTGATACCCTATGGCATACTGCAGTGTTGCATCAACTTGAAGCGGCCAGTTTTTCCGAAGACGGTTAAGCAGTATTCCAGCAATGATTGGCCGATCAGTACTCGTTCTACCCTCCCGTTCCACTAGTGATGCGATGGTAACGAGTTCATCTTTTGTAATCCCTTCTTTTTTTATGACGCCGAGCATTTCCGGAGTGACTTTTTTATTGAAGTTATCTATAAACATGGAAACAATGGCTCCTGCTGTTGCATCTTTGGGGATAAGATAGGTATCAGGAAACATATACCCTTCAAGGGCCATCTGTAGAAATTCTTTTTCAGGAAGATTTAAGTCTTTGGAGAGCACCATGGCAATTTCTTCAACCCGCCATCCTTCCAACGTTGTCACCCATACATCCACCATGCCATGTGTGAGCTCTGAGGCGATGGTTTTTGCATCCATGGATTTATTCAACCGGAAATCGCCTGCTTGAATTTGTCCGTCAGTTCCGAAAAACCGGACAAGAAGATAAAAACCAATTTGACTTCGAACGAGTCCTGTCATTGCAAGCCGCTTAGATATTTCTTTGGATCCTTGCCCGCGAGGAACCACAAACATAATTGGGGTTGTATCATTTTTATCAACTGATCCCATCGCATCAGTCCACCAAAGATACCCACCCAATAGAAATAGAACAATGATACAAACGGTAACAATGATGCGGGTCCCAATAATATTATTTAACTTCATCAAGCATTGCCCTCCTGTATTTGTTTGACTGGGCATCATACATATACATCCGTCCACACACACAGGTTATTTGAAGAAGTCCCTTCCCTTGTGGTTTAGCAAGTGGTTTTCCACAGCCAACACATTTACCTTGGGAAAGAAGCCATGCTTGTACTGGCGCAATCATATTTTTAAACATACGTATTATTCTACTGCATAGATCGGAATGTGTTTAATTGTTTCTACCGCTTCTTTGAGTCGATACCCATCCGAACTATAGAGTGTACATAGTATATCATTTTTATCTACCTGTTCACCAAGTTTATGGTTAAGAAACATTCCTGCATGTTTGTCCGTTGGGTTTCCGAGTATCCGGCAAATCATACTAATTTCTTTGTTATCAATCTTTGTCACCCGCCCCTTTTTATTTGATTTGATTTCAAATACCTGTTTTCCGGCAACAAGTTTTTCACTTGTAACATCAGGATCTCCTCCTTGCGCTTTAATAATCTCCCGCATTTTGGTTAATGCTTTCCCAGATGTTAGCATTTCTCTTGCTAGCTCTTCTCCGTTTACTCCTTTGTACTTTGGACTGTCTTCAATACATAACGTTAATAGTTTCCCGGCAAGTCGAAGCGCTTTGTTTTCTAACTTTTGTGGCTTACATGGTTTTTGTTCTAATACTTCAAATACATCACGGGCTTCAAGAACCGGCCCAACACCAAACCCCGCATTCTCATAGGTCTCATTGATATCTATCACAATATGCATATCAAATTTTTTCGCTAAGTATTGAAATTTTTCCGCTATCACCTCAGCATCAGAAAAATGCTGAATCTTCATGGTTGGACCAACCGGGATATCAAGTACCACGTGATTTGCTCCCACAGCAATTTTTTTTGCCATGATGGACACAATAACTTTATCAAATGATTCAAATGCTAACGGCTGTTCAATTTCAATGATGATATCATCAGCTGGGGCTAACCCTAAATGTCCTCCCCATACGATGCATCCTCCTACTGTATTTACAATTTTTTCAATCTGATGAGCTTCAAACGTCACCGGAGCAACAACTTCCATGGTGTCCGCTGTTCCCGCTGGCGCAGTGATTGCACGCGTAGAATTTTTCGGAATCAAAAACCCAGCTGCTGCAACAATGGGGACAAGAATCATCGTGGTTCTGGTTCCGGCTACTCCTCCGGTACTATGTTTGTCTGCAACAATTCCTTTGAAATGTAAATGTTCTCCTGTATCTACCATTGCTTTGGTCATAAAATACAATTCTTCCGGGGAAAATCCTTCTTTAAATCCTGCTGCGGCAAAATAGGTCGTAAGCACAGGTCCTAACCGTTCATGGGATATTTCATCCATGATAGAAAATATCTCCCGGTAGGTGAGTTTTTTTCCTAAAAGCTTTTTTTTAATTGCTTCAACAGCAATACTTTTTGATGCTGGGTTCATAGTGTTTTTACTATTTTTGCTTTTACATTAAGTCGCTTCCAATAGGTTCCCGGTGGAACACAGGTAACAATGGTCATATACGAATCGTCAAACCGTTGTTCAAGAGGAGATAAATCCGTCGGTTCCACTACTACCATGTCATACACAATATATTCATATTTAACTCCGTCATACGTTACATCTATAGCATCGCCAATTTTCATGGTCGGAAGAAAGGAAAAAATAGTTTTGTAATTCGTCGGACTAAAAAATTGCGGAAGGGTGGAGTGACCAAATATCACTGCGTTCCCATATTGCCCCGGAAGTGGCGTCCCTCCATAATGCACCAAGCTCACCATTAGATCATCGCCAGATATCGTGACGAGTGCATCTTTAATCTTTAACTTAGGGATCGAAAGGGTGTACGTATTTACTTTCGCGGTCACTCGTTTTTGAGGGAAAGTCGGAAACCACGTATTAGGATTTAGAGTATCAGCAGCTTGTGCAATAGGGGTAAACGGACCAACAGGAGACACTGTTTTAGTCAGCGTATTAGCAAAAATCGAAAAAGAAAGAATCGGCCAGATGGTCCATAATAAAACCAACACTCCTGTTCCCATAAGGCCATACGATACGTACACCGATCGTTTCACCGGTTTTTTTGGTATGGCTTTCACATAACGATACAGTGGCATATTACTCAACTATAACAACGTCAATGGTGATATTCGTTGCTTTTAACGGAAGCGTTTTATTCCCGGGTGATTGTTTAAATACAAACTCTGCACTTCCAACTCCTTGAATTTGTTTTAATAGCGTTTGTGCACTGACAAATGATTTTCCAACCAGTGATTTTCGAATCACATCAACGTCAATTTTTGGAATAGAGACTAACCGGATGGAAGCTTGGGCGGTAATGGTTCCGTCTTTTTTGAGAACTGGACTGACCACTGTTGTTGTAGTTCTCCCTTCATTTATAATATATCCTGATTGAATATCTTTCGAAGTAAGTGTTAAAAGAAGTGTTTTAATATCCTCTTCTTTATATGAGGTACCCGTTACGGTAATAGTTGCTTTGCCGTGCACCTCTTTTGCTTCCTGATCCAGTTCTTCCGTAAATGATTTACTTGCTACTGTTGTTTTAATCGTCTGTTCAATTAACTTTTCTCCGCCTGTGACTTCTTGCGAAAGTTCATATTTAGCTTTTAAAACCAGCTCATCTGTAAGTGCTTTTATAAGAGCATCATAATCAGCTCGTGATACGACAGTTGCTTCACGGCTTTTCCCACCAGTAAACGCTTGACCATTTCTGGCTATCATTACGCTTGTGTCATACCCTTTCACAGAAAACTCAGTATTAGCTGCAACATTTCCTTCTTCTCCAATGGCTGATGCAGTGACAGCAGCAGTGGTCGTTCCAAAGGTTATTGAACCAATCGATTCACTTGCAGATGCAACCTCAACATCGCTATCAAGCGTGAATTCTAAAGATTTATATTCCATTACAGTTCCTTTTTTCAGAGACGTTGTTGTTGTTGTTTTGTTGTATACTGTGACAGTTCCTCGTGCCGGATCACCGATACGTTTTTTCCCGGTCACCGGAATTGTTTTTTCTCCTGTAATGGACTTTTCCTGTTTTTTCCCCGGAATGATAAATTTTTCTGCATCTACTGCTGTAGCAGACGTAGCAATGGTGACTGCTTTTTCTTTGGTAATTACCTGCGGCAATACACCAACTGTGATGGTTACTTTTGGAAGGAAATAATACAACAATCCCAAAATACAAATGACAACTATTAATAGTGCAACTATTGGCACTGCTATCCCTTTAACAGGAAATTTCGGAAGATGAATAGTTGACAGTATCCCTCCCACTGTTTGTTTTACTTGTTGAAACACGTGGGCTAGTTTTGATTTTTCCGGTTTTTCCCTATCAAAATGAATTGTCTCTTTTTTTGATCTAAACCCTAATACCTCTGGTGAAACCGCAACCACATTGGCATCTTCTGGCCTAATTTCAATTTCTTCTAATCCCGCAGAGCGGGATTTCGCTTCGCTCAATTTTTCATCTGTGCCTATATCTTTATCAAATGCATCATCAATCTCCTCAACCATATCTTTTGCCTCAGAAGATAATTTTTCTTGAGCTATGAGTTCTTCAATGGTTGATTCGGAAGATAATTCCTTCTCTTGGGATATTGGTGGAGTTTGCGCTACAACCGTTTCTTCATTTTCATCAATATCAATACCCATTGCAGAAGCAAGCTCACTAGCACCAGCAAGAGCAACTGCCCGAGCAACATCCTCAATCGGCATAACATCAATTTTTGGATAGTGAAGAAAATTTACCCGATTGGGCCATTGATGGGTTAACAGTTGTGATTGTATGGTTTCCAAGGCATTTGTATCATCTCCAAAAAGAAGTATCCGAGAGGGGAGTACTTCAATATCAGAAAAGCTTTTTATTGCTGTCTCCACATCTTCAACAATAAATTCAGTTTTTTGAATTGTTCGCGACCCCACGCAGGTTCCCACACGATACAACGACATGAGGAGTTCTTCTCCTTGCACATGAAGAAGAATCACGCTCGGTGGCACTCCCTCATCATGTTTAATTTGAAATACAACCGCTGTATCAATATTCACAAACCCTACAGGAGCTAAATCGAGCATGTTTGATAATTTTTTTAATTTAAGTTTTACTCCTTTTTCAATATCCCCTGCTGTCGTTAACATGTCTTGGGACAAACCAAAAACTACTTGATGAATCGCATCAGTTCCGGCATACTCAGATAATTTTTCAATGAGTTGATCTGCTATTTGGGTACGATTCTCCCATGTGTTTTTCCCCAGCTTCTTACTTTCAGCGGCAGCTACCATGAGCGTTCCATCAGCATCCATTGACCATGCGCATGCCCCAATATGGGAATGGCTAAGAGTTAACGAGAGATAGAGTTCTTTCTGAGGTTTCTTAGGGCGAAATAGTTGTTGGAACGACGTTGATAGATTCATGGGTGAGATGTGCATATATCCGACGGACGCCGGCACTAACAGACTCCTCTTTATCTATTGTAAAGTGCCCAAGCTGCCCTGTAAAGGAAACATGTGGACCTCCGCAAATTTCGCGGCTGAAATATTCACCGTTTGGATCACCAACGGTATATACTTTTACCCGGTTGCCATATTTTTCCGTAAAAAATCCAAGGGAACCCGAAAGAAGAGCCTCCTTTTTATCCATTTCCACGTAGGATACCGGATAATTATTACCTATCGCGTTATTTACCAAGTTTTCAATTTTTTTCAGTTCTTCCGGCGTTAATTTTACCGGATGGAAAAAATCAAACCGTAAACGAACGCCAGTAATATTGCTTCCTTTTTGCGATACATGACCACCTAATACCTTTCGAAGTGCTGCATGCAATAGGTGAGTTGCCGTGTGCAATTTTGTCGTTTCCTCACTATGATCTACCAGTCCTCCTTTAAACATCCCGACGCTAGCACTTCGTGACAGTTCTTGGTGTTTTTTAAATTCTTCTTCAAACTGTACCCGATCAATTACTAGCCCTTTATCCCGCGCAATTTCTTCCGTCACCTCCCATGGAAATCCGTAGGTTTCATACAACATAAACGCTTGTTTCCCATCAAGACTAGAAATTTTTTCAATTTCTTTGAGTCCCTTTTCAATAGTTTTTCCAAATCGGCTTGCTTCATCGATAAACAGTTTCTCAACACTATCTTGTTTGGGAACGATTTCCGGATATGCATCTTCATAAAGAGCTATCACTGCTCCGACAAGAGAAGGAATATAACTCCATTCACCCCAGAGACCAAGTTTTCGGATGTGTAGCATTGACCTGCGGATGAGTCTTCGAAGCATATATCCCTGTTGTTTATTGCTTGGTACCACGCCATCTGACATCATCATGACGGCACCCCGGATATGGTCTGCAATGATTCGCATGGATGTTGATTCCATATTATGTTTTCCATATGACTTTTTTGTCACATGCTCAATGACGGAAATAATGGATGAAAAGCTATCCGTTGTAAAAATATCCGGCATTCCGTTAACTGCTGCATTAAGTCTCTCAAGTCCCCCACCAAAATCTACATTCCGCTGGGGGAGTGGTATGATTTTTCCGTCAGGAGATTTTTGGTATTCCATGAATACGGAATTGCCTATTTCCATGAACCGGCCACAATTACAATTCGGGTGACAACTATGAGGATGTATCTCTTTCCCAAAATCATAAAACACTTCACTATCCGGTCCACCTAGCTCACCAACCGTCATGTTTTCAGGCACTCCAGATCTACTCCACCAGTTATTCTTCGCATCGTAGGTAAAAATATGATTATCTGAAATTCCCAAACTTTTCCATATAACTATAGACTCTTCATCTTTCGGAACGCTTTCATTTCCTTTGAATACAGAAACATATAATCGTTTTGGATCAAGTCCCAATTCTTTTATTAAGAATTCATAAAACCATGGGAGTTGTTCTTTTTTAAAGTAATCCCCTAATGACCAATTTCCGAGCATTTCAAAAAATGTTGTATGCCGATTGTCTCCTACTTCATCAATATCCTGACTGCGAAAGGATTTTTGACTATTTACTAATCTTTTCCCTAATGGGTGTGGTTGACCAAGTAAATATGGAATGAGTGGTTGCATTCCGGCACTGTTAAACAGTGTTGTTGGATCATTTTCAGGAACAAGCGGAGCAGACGGAATCACTTTATGATTCCTTGGAGCGGTCTTAAAAAACGAAAAATATTTCGATCTAATCTCATCGGCACTCATGATGCGATTATAGCATCAACGAGTTGCAGTCGTATAACGCTTCGGATCATTGTGTAATTTGGCTCTTGACAAAGCGTACGCTTTAGCGTACGATACGAATATATGACACCGATACCTACAACTCTTTCTGTCAGTGATGCCCGTGCAAACCTATACGATATGATGGATGAGGTACAAAAATACCTCCGTAAATTCGTTATTACCCATCATGGGAAACCCCAAGCTGTTCTTATGCCAGTTGAAGAACTTGAAAGCTGGAACGAAACACTGGAAATTCTTTCAAACAAAAAACTCATGGCCGATATCCGACGAGCTGAAAAAGATATCAAAGCAGGAAGAACATATCCGCTTGAAGACGTACTTACTGAATTAAACATTCATGAAAGTTGAACTTACGAGCCTCGCAAAAAAACAGTTACATAACATCCCTAAAGGGGAAACTATTAAAATCGCGCGTAAAATGATTTCACTTCGTCAAGATCCATACAGTGGGAAAAAACTCGATGGGAAATTATCGTATCTCTATTCACTTCGAGCATGGCCATATAGAATTCTTTATTCAATCAATAAACAAAAAACTATTCTATATATTGAAACAATTGAACATCGTCAAAGTGTATATAAATAATATGAATCCAATACTCGTTTTTATTGATTGTCAAGATAAACAAGAAGCAGAAGGTATAAGTCGCATTCTACTCAAAAAACGATTAGTTGTCTGTGTAAATATCATCACAAACCCTGTTCATTCTCTTTATTTCTGGCCGCCGAAAAGTAAATATATTGAAGATGCACAAGAAATTATACTTCTCGCTAAAACATTCGATGAAAAGTGGAATGAGATAGAAAAAACAGTATCGAAAATTCACTCGTATGATACTCCCGGAATATTAGCTATTCCCCTATCACACGTTTCGAAAAAATATCTTGCGTGGATGAAAAAAGAAATTACGTGATTATTTTTTTGAATCTTCCTGATTCATCAACACCACGCTTCCAACAATTAATATTCCTCCGATAATCTCTTTTAAGCCCGGTACTTCTCTATAAAATATAAATCCCAGTATGACGGCAAAAAAGGATTCTAACGTTAAAATATTACTTGCAAGAACGGCATCTACTTTTTGGAATCCGTAGTTTGTCAAAAAAAGATTAATAACATTAAATAATCCGGCTCCGATTACTGCTCCCAGGAGCCCCCATGTCCAATGGCCGATTGGTAACCCCTCTCCCGCACCAAACGAGGTTAGAAACACCGCAATGGCTGAGATGAAAAATATTATGGAGGTAATCTCTTTGTTGTTTAATAATGAAGAATGCCATTTTCTTGTAACGTAACTGAATGAAAAAAAGACCGTTGAGATAAGCGCTACGATCTCCCCTTTTCCCCATACAAAAACATTTGAATAATCCTGAACGGAAATAAGAAAGACTCCGATAAATGCCATGATGATAAGAAGTATTTTTTGAAGATTAATCTTTTCCTTAAAAAATAGAACCCCGAGCAACGCAACGAACGGAAGCGAACCGATAAATGAAACGTTGCTATATTTTGTTAATAGAATTGCCTGTGAAAATAACGTAACGCCGAATAAATAACTGGCGAGACCACGAAAAATTAGTAGACCCCATTCCTTTAACGAAATTTTTTTCAGTTTCTCAAAAGAGAGATCTTTATTAAACAGTATCAGCGTTAGAATGAAAGCGGCGGTTATTCGAAGGTATACCTGCTGGAGTAACAAAAATCCGGTATTTAAATACCGGACAAACAACCCCATGGATGCAAATGCCACGGTGAGGAGAATAAGCGCAAAAATACCTTTTGACCGTTCATCCTTAGGTTTCTCCATGTGGAAATAGTAACACGTTTACTTCTTCTTAGGAACATTCTTGAAGGCGCGTCGGAGTTTTTGTGTGTTCTGCAAACCTTGTTGTTGAATTGACTCAATATGTGAAAGCGTTTCATCTAGTTTCTCTGTTGCTACTTCCGTCAGTTCTTCTTTTTTTTCAATAACTTGTTCAACTACCTGATCTTTTAATATTTCTCCTTTTTGGACTAACTCCTCCCCTTTCTCTTTCAGATCCTCAATTTTATCTCCCAGATCATCAAGTGCTTCTTTTCCTTTTTTTTCAAGGAGCTTTTCAATTTTCTTTCCCTCTTTTGTTCCTAAAAAAACAATAATTGCGGCCCCTATAAGACCACCGATAAAAAATCCAAACCAAAACCGATTATCATGCCGCTCTTCATTCATGAGATTCATCTTTCTTTTTTTTGAACATGGATAATACATTCATACCTGTTTTAATACCACTAATAAATCCAGCAACAGATGTAGCAGAATCGCTTATTACCCCTGTTACTTTCCCGCCGTCATCCAGCATTTTATTTCCTTTTTGTACGGTTAAACGGAATTCTCCAAGGATATGCCAGACTTGAACGGATAAAATAACAACGAGGGTCGTTAAAACAAAACTAATAATGATGATGGTAAGTTGTACCGGATCCATAGGCAGGTAAATGTATAAGTACAATAAATCAAATGAAGATAACTGTCAATGAGTCATTGCTGAAGTCCCACTTTCCTAGTAACAGTTGTTGTTTTTCCAAACCGAGATGTGGCAAGAATAGTTATTGTGTTGACTCCTGGCTCAACAGTGATCTGGGTAAAAAACCGTCCGTCAGAGCGTACCGTAACACTTACTCCATTAACTGTTATGGTTGCATCAGGATTGGTTGTTCCAAAAATATCAAGCTTTTTTTCTTTCACTATGGACTCTTGCGTGGGTGTTGTGATAGTGAGGGTTGGTGGCATATAGAGCTTCTTATATTGAAATCCGAAATATACCAAAAATACAAAAATAAATACACCGATAATAAGAGCAATAAACCTGCCAGGAGTGATACGAAATCCTTTAGACTCAATGTCTTGGGATTTACGAGGGAGTATTGCTGAACGTTTTACATCAACGGTCTGCCTTCGAAAAAATGCCATCACGCGTGTGTTTTCCAGTCCCAAATACTCTCCATAATTTTTTACAAATCCTTTTGCATAAATTGGTGATGGGAGCATTTGATACGCATCCTGTTCAATGGCATCTAAAAATTTCGCGCGAATTTTTGTTACTTTTTCTACATCTTCGAGCGTAAGATTTTTTGCAATTCGCGCTTCTTTGAGAATACTACCAACTGTTTTCATAGGAGATTACTCTTGGGGTTGCTGTGCCCGGGCGTAATAATCATCTGGATTTTTAATAAGCACATCTCTTGGTTTAGATCCTTCTCCTGGACCGATAATTCCTTCTGATTCCAGTTGATCAAGAATGCGAGCTGCTCTCGCATATCCAACTGAAAGACGTCGTTGGAGAAGTGATGCAGAGGCTTTATCATGCTGACAAATAAGCCGAAACGCATCATCAAACAGTTGATCTTTTCCATCCGCACTCATAGTTCCTATAGACCCACCTCTACGAAGTACTGAAACAGGGGTATTGACCACTTCATCGGTATATTGAACAGGCGAATTTTTAGTCTTTAAAAACTCGACCACTCTACCCACTTCCTGCTCTGATACAAATGTTCCTTGAATACGCGTTGGTTTGCTTTGATCCGGAGGAACAAAGAGCATGTCTCCACGGCCCAATAATTTTTCTGCTCCCGGCATATCGATAATAACACGGCTATCAATCATCGATGACACGTTAAATGCAACACGGGATGGAATATTGGCTTTGATGAGTCCCGTAATAACATCAACACTCGGCCGCTGTGTAGCTAGTACGAGATGAATTCCTACGGCCCGGGACATCTGGGCAATCCGACAGATTGTGTCCTCAGCATCAACGGGTGCAAACGCCATGAGTGTAGCCAGTTCGTCGATAAATATCACGATATATGGCATGGTTTGAATACCAGCGAGCTCATTGAATCCATCGATATTTTTTACCCCTACTTCTGCAAGCTGCTTGTAGCGTATTTCCATTTCTTTCACAGCATAGTGCAGCGCACTGAGGGCTTTATCTGCATCGACAATTACTGGCGCAAGTAAATGCGGAATTCCATTAAATCCGGTAAGTTCAACGCGTTTTGGATCAATAAGTATAAGTTTTACTTCTTGTGGGGTTGTTCGGAAGAGAAGCGATGTAATAAAGGCATTAACTAAGACTGACTTTCCAGAACCAGTGGTACCGGCAATGAGCATATGAGGCATTCTCCCGATATCTACCATCACTGGATTACCTGATACATCCAACCCGAGCGCAACACATAGTTTACTTTTGGCTTTTGCTAACACCGGTGAATCTAGCATCCGCTTGAGTGTGACAAACTCAAGTCCCCGATTGGGAATTTCAATTCCAACGAGATTTCGTCCCGGAATAGGAGTTTGAATACGAACTGCTCCGGTTGGCGCTGAAAGAGCAAGCGCTAAGTCGCTTGATAGCGACTGAATTTTGGATACTTTTGTACCAAGGGCAATCTCAAGCGCATATTCAGTAATTGCCGGTCCCTTATTTACTTCAACAACATTGGCAATAATGCCAAAACTATCCAATGTGTTTTTAATAATATCGGCATTTTCCTTTACATCTCCCCGATCTGCCCGCTCACTTGGTCCTTCTGAAAGAAGCGTGAGCGGCGGATATTCCCAAATCATTTGTTCTTGTACGGGAGAAGTATTCACTTTAAAATCAGTTCCGGATTCCATCCGTTTTGCTAACCCAGCAACCATAGGAGCGAATTTTGGTGACATTGAAGGATTTGCTTTCACCATGGATTTTGTATCTAAAAATTCTCCTCCTTTAATTTTCATTTCTTTTGTTCCTCCGACAAATTTGCTTTTAGGAGATACTACTGCCCGGAACAGTCCACCAACCCATTCGAATATACGTTGCAGTCCTGATAGAACAATATTCATAAACCCATCTAATGAGGTATTAAGTATAACAACAAGACCAATGATAAAAATGCCGATAAATAATAAATATGCTCCTTCAATGGACATTGCGTTTGCAGCTGTAATCATGAGCCACTCTCCAGACATCCCTGATTGAGTGAGACTCAGAAGCGCAAATAACAGTAAAGTAAATCCGAGCGGAATATTGGGTTTTCCTAGAGTTGATTTCACTTTGAAAAACAAAAAACTGACAGAGATAAGGTACACAGGAAGCGGGTATAGTAGTGGTCCGATTTTCGTATAGATCGCATCCCGAAGCCGTGATAGCGCAGTTCCTTCTCCAAAAAAAGACAAAAAGATCGCGGCTGCAAATAACCAGAGCCAAACAGCGGCAACGGTATACACTGTTTGCTTTTTCAATTTCAAATGAAATGGCCCACGTTTCCGATAATGACGTTTTCGTTGCATACAATCTAGTATAGAAAGAAATGAGAGGAATTTCAATGAACCTTTAGCACCTTCGTATCTTTCAGTCGTCTAAATACATACGATAGTTGGGATAATTTCATAAATCGTAGGACCGTTAGCATCTGTCTTGGCCGAAAGAAAAATTCCCGGAATGCCTGTGATTGCGCGGCAGCAAGTGTTTCTTTATCAATTGTCGGAGGAACCCACGATACTTCAAAATAGGAATGAATATGCCAATTCACTTTATTTTTAAACCGTAAGTCATCCCAAAGAGCTGATCCCGGGATAACATCAAGAGTTAAAAACTGCGCTTTGTCGAGTGGAATCCGCTTGGCAAAATTAATCGTGTTTCGAATGGTGTCTTTGGTTTCACCCGGAAGTCCAAAAATGAAAAACCCTTGCGTCACGAATCCCACTTCATGTGCCAACCGCACGGCTTTTTCAATCGTATCCAATGATTCCAGTTTATGAATATTTGCGAGTATCTCCTGATTACCTGATTCAATACCAAATGCAACCGCATAGCACCCTGCGCGTTTCATGAGTCTCAAAAGGTTTTCATCCACCCGATCTGCCCGAATTCCATTTGGCGTACTCCATGCTACATGAATTTTTCTTCGAAGTATTTCTTTACATACCCCTTCGGCGTGATCCCGTTTCAATGTAAAATTATCATCTTCCATTTGAATTTCTTTTATTCCTTTTACATTTACCAGATACTCAATTTCATCAACAACCTCTTTAGGGTTTCTATACCGAATTCTTCGTTTCCACAACAGTGGGGAGGCACAAAACGTGCATTCATACGGACATCCGCGGGTGGTCATAATGGGAGCAATCGGAAAATATTTCACCACTCCTCCGTGGGGTGCCTTCTGATAAAACCGCGGATCTATTTGATCCCAATCCGGCATAGGAATAGAGGAAAGGTCAGCTATTAACGGTGCGTCAATGAGTTTTTTATTATACCTGCTTATCACTCCGGGAATATGAATGTCTTTTTTTCGTGTACCATTCCCAATAAGCTCGACAAGCCGATATAACGTTTCTTCCCCTTCTCCAACAACAATATAGTCTGCATGAGTTTTGGATAACGTTAAAAACGGAAGCGTTGATGCATGGGGTCCGCCAATAATAACTATCTTCCCTGCTTTTTTTAATCGTTTTGACAAATCAATCGCTTTTAAAAAGTAATAAGAAAGAACAGAAATACCGACAATTTGCGCATGTTTTACCCGTTTTACTATCTCTTTATTCTCAAGGCTTAAATTCAATCCGTCAACAATTGTGCAATCTATGTGTTTGCTCTTTAAATAGGAGGCGAGGTATCCAATTCCGAGTGGTGGAGTGATAAGATGTGTGTCGTATTGCGGTCGGGTGATAACGACCCGAATCTCAAATGTATCCTTCATAATCCTGGCCATTATAGCATTTTTTTCCCTTCTATTATGGTATAATATGTTATGTAAGTCTCCCCGCTTGATTCGGTACGAGCGGGTTTTTCTGTTATTATGGATATTCGAAATGTAGCAATCATCGCACACGTTGACCACGGGAAAACGACCCTGGTAGATGGCATGCTTAAACAAACCCACACCTTCCGGGAAAACGAGGCTGAAATGGATCAAACAACGATTCTAGATAGTAATCCACTCGAACGGGAAAAGGGTATCACCATACTCGCTAAAAACACCTCAGTCATGTACCAATCCGCCAACCGGCGGACGAAAATAAATATTATTGACACTCCTGGACATGCTGATTTCTCAGGAGAAATTGAACGAACCATTAATATGGCTGATGGGGCTATCCTTGTCGTTGATGCGGCAGAAGGACCACTCCCACAAACACAGTTTGTATTGAAAAAAGCGCTGGAACAACAACTCAAGATTATCGTTGTTATTAATAAAATTGATCGAAAAGATGCACGGGTAGAAGAAGTTGAACGGGAAATCGAAGAATTATTCTTACATTTAGTAACAAATGTCGATGATCTTACGTATCCGGTCATCTATGCGATTGGCCGCGTTGGCAAAGCATGGGATCCATTCCCATTGGATATAAATGCTTCCGGTGATTTAACAATGTTATTTGAAGCAATACTAAAAATTGTTCCACCTCCAAAAGCAGCTAGTGAAAAACCAACAAAAATGTTAGTATCAACATTGGATTTTGATGACTATAAAGGCACGTACGCAATCGGAAAACTGTTACAAGGAACCATAAAGCCGCATCAGACAATTCTTCTTCTTGAAGAAAACAAAAAGATCGGGCAATACAAAATAGAGCAAGTGTTTACCAGTGTGGGACTCAAACGTGTCGAAACACCCCAAGCACAAACTGGAGATATTATCGCAGTAACAGGTATTCCGGATGTGGCTATCGGACAAACCATCACTGATCCGTCTGACCCAACCGGATATCCCGTCATCAAACTTGAAGAACCAACACTAAAAATATTAGTCTCAGCAAATACCAGTCCGTTTGCAGGTCGGGAAGGAAAATTCTGTACCGCCCGTCAAATTCATGCACGGCTTATCAAAGAAAAACAAACAAATATCGGTATTACCATCACACCTAATCCGCAAGGGGCGGGATTTGTTGTAGCTGGACGCGGAGAACTCCATTTAGCAATACTACTGGAGAATCTTCGACGGGAAGGATATGAAATGCAGGTAGGAAAACCAGAAGTAATTCTTAAAGAAATTGATGGAGCTACCCAAGAACCATTTGAAGAAATCACCATTGAAATTGATAGCGCATATATCGGTGTTATTAGCGAAGAACTTGGGAAACGGAAAGCAGAGCTTCTTGATACCCATACCAATACCCGCGGCAGTACAAAAATGGTATACAAAATTTCAAGTAGAAACTTACTGGGTTTCCGTGGTGATATTTTAACAAAAACCCGAGGGAACGGTATTTTTGCCACACGATTTATCGGCTACTTTCCTCTTTCCGCTGTCGTTCCAAAACTTCGAAATGGAGTACTTGTTTCATTTGAATCAGGGAAATCCACGGGGTATGCACTTCAAACAGTTCAAGAACGTGGGAAATCATTCATCGGTCCGGGAATTCCGGTCTATGCAGGAATGGTTATTGGACTGAATAACCGGGGCGTTGACATTGACATCAATGTATGTAAAATCAAAAAACTCACGAATATCCATTCAGCGAACGCTGATATTGCTATTCAACTGGATCCGCCAACTGTGTTTTCTCTTGAACAGTGTTTGGATTTTGTCGAGGAAGATGAACTCCTTGAAATTACTCCGCTCAATTTGCGTCTTCGAAAAAAATTCTTAACTCCCCAAGAACGCAACCGCGTCGACCGAGGGCTTTCAGCAAAAGTTTGATTACACTTCTAAAATAACCGGAACGATGAGCGGTTGACGGCCGGTTTCTTTCCGTAAAAATCCCTGCAGGTTGTCTTCTATCATCTCGCGCATGAAGCGCCAGTCCATGGTATGACCTTTTCTCACACGAAGTGAATCATTCACAACCTTTTTTGCCCGTGCAAGAAGCTCTCCGGATTCTTTGATGTAGACAAATCCCCGGGAAATAATATCCGGTTCACTGGTTACCCGTCCTGTTGATTTTTCAACTGGCACTACTACTACCACAATTCCCTCCTTAGCAATGGTTCGCCGATCTCGAAGTACTACGCTTCCCACATCACCAACCCCAAGTCCATCCACCATCACATTTTCAAGCGTAATATGCTGAGCTATTTTTGGAGCTTGCCCAATTTTAAACTCTAAAATATCCCCTTCTTCCGGCATGAGAATTTGGGATTTCTTATAACCGCATTCTGTAGCAATCGTCCGGTAATTCATCATATGTCTATAAGTACCACCTATTGGGAAAATATACTTCGCACCGACAGCGGAAAGAAGCAGTATATGATCCCCCTGACTCCCGTGTCCTGATACGTGTAAATCTTCCGTGATATTGGTATATGAGACGCGCGCTCCTGTCCGATAGATTTGATCGATAACGGTATTCATGCTGTTTTCGTTTCCCGGAATTGGATCTGCGCTATACATCACCGTATCTCCTTCAGCTATTGTAACAAACATATGGTTGTCATTTGCCATGCGGGTGAGTGCTGATTCCGGTTGTCCTTGCGCTCCGGCAACAATTAAAAACATTTTTGACGGAGGCATTTTTTTCAAATCCCGATCCCGTACAATCATATCGCGGGGAAATTTCATGTATCCGAGATTTACTGCTTCTTCGACGTTTTTATTGATACTTCTTCCAAAAAATGCGATTTTTCTATTGTTTTTCAGTGCAATATCAATGGCTAGTTGTATACGGGAGATATTACTCGATTGCGTGGTGAATAGAAATTTTCCCGGACACATTGCAAGTTCTTTTTCAATTGCATCACGGATTTTTTGCTCTGATGGAGTAAACCCTGTCCGTTCACTTCCCAGACAATCTGTGAGCATGCATAAAACTCCCCGAATACCAACTGCATTGATTTTCTCTATCTCTGACTTTTTCCCATCAAGTGGGTCAAAATCAAATTTAAAATCACTGCCGTGGTAAAAAATTCCAATTGGAGTTTCTATTATCAGGTGCGATGTGTCAGGAACAGAATGCGTCATTCGAACAAAAGAAATCCGGAATGGTCCAAGGGTAATCGTATCCGTAAATTGCATTGGTTTGACCCGGACCTGCAGTTTCACTTCTTTGAGTTTCAAATTGGCAAATGCAGCTGCTAAGGGTGGTGCAAACAGCGGAATATTCCCGAGTTTCGGATAGATATAGGGAATAGCTCCGATATGGTCATCATGCCCGTGAGTAAATACCAGTCCTCTGATATATTGTTTTTTGTCAGCTAAATACCTCGTATCGGGAATAACTAAATCTACGCCGTACATGTCAGCATCCGGAAACCCGATACCACAGTCAACGAGAAGAATATCGCGAACCAGTCCATCATAGCGAAGCTCATAGCTAAACATGTTTTTTGTCACGTTGCCTGATCCACCGATGGGGACAATCCGAACAGAGGCTTTTCCACTTTGTTGTTGATGGAATGAAGATCCCTGAAATACTCTTTTGAATTTATTGTGTTTATGTTTAAAAAATGGTTTCATCATTAATAACTTTCTACAAACTCCTTAATATTTGTTTCCGTAATATGGAATGTTTTTCCTTTCCCTTCGACGATCATTCGTGCGACTTTGCGGCACACATCATTGATGGTCCGTTCAATACTTCTAATTCCGGCATCATACCCAAGGGGCCGGATGAGCTTTGGCCAGATGACATCATCAATCGTCAGATTTTCTTTTGTTAACCCTGATGCGCGTAAAAGTTCCGGTAACACATATTCCTTTGCAATCGTTATTTTTTCCATATCTGAATATGATGGCATTTGTATCACTTCCAACCGATCCAGTACGGCTGTTGAAATATTAGCAGAATTATTTGCTGTAGCAACAAACAATACTTCTGACAGATCAAATGGGTAGTCCAGATAATGATCAGTAAATGCTTTGTTTTGCTCCGGATCCAATAGCTCGACGAGTACTCCCATGATATCCCCTCGTGCGTGTTCAGCTACCCTGTCTACTTCATCCAAAAGCATCACAGGATTTTTGCTTCCCCCGTAGCGAAGCCCTTTTAAAATAAGGCCAATTTCCGCGTCAGGCCGAACCCGTGATTGACCGCGAAGATCAAGTGCATCTGATAGTCCTCCAAACGCGATACGGATAAACTTCCTCCCCATTGCATCAGCAATGGATTTAGCTAAAGTCGTTTTCCCGGTTCCCACCAGTCCAATAAGACAAAGAATAGGAGCGCGTCTTGCTAGCATTCCATGGACAAGTCCTGTTTCTCCGTTTTTTAATTCTTTTTCCTCTATCCCCGTTAGTTGCTGTAATTTTAATACTGATAAATATTCCAATATCTTGTCTTTGACCGGCTGCATGCCGAAATGGTTATGATCTAACATCTCTTTTGCTTTTGATAGATCAATAGCATCCTGCGTCCGCTCGTTCCATGGAAGATTCACAATCCAATCAATGTAGTCAAACAACTGTTCAATATGGACTTGAGCTGCAATATCCTGTTGTAAACGGTCAATTTCTTCAAAGTAGCTTTTCACCCGCATATCCAATTCCGGAGGAATATGCTTATCAGTAAGATTTTTTCGTAAGCTTGACAGGCGATCGGACAGGAGAGACATACTCTTATACTATCGCACTTTCCCATATTCTGTCACGTCAGCTTTAAAATCGCCGTCCACGGTTAAATGGCCGTCTTGGGCGATCGTGGTGGTGATCCTGCCTGCCGGCAGGCAGGTTTGCCGCATCATCACCAAAGAGCATCGATAGATTGACCCGTCCCTGATCATCAATTTCAATAACCCGTACTTTTACTTTTTGACCAATAGCAACAATATCTGTGGGATTTTGTACAAATCCGGTTGACATTTGCGATACGTGCACGAGTCCTTCTTTTCCCGGAAGAATCTCAACGAATGCGCCAAATGGAAGCATCCGTTTCACTTCTCCTTCATATTCCTCTCCGGGCTTTACTTCATGTGTAAGTCCCTCAATCCATGCACTCGCTTTTTTCACTGCTTCATCTTTGATTGAAGTGATAAATACTGATCCATCATCTTTGACATCCACTACAGCGCCAGTGACGGTTTGAATCTGTCGGATCATTTTTCCACCAGGGCCTATAACTTCACCAATCCGTTCAACTGGAATTTTTATCATGTGCACTTTTGGCGCATATTGGGAAAGTTGAGCTCGAGACGCAGCAATTATTTCATGCATTTCCACAAGAATTTGTGTTCGGGCAATTTTTGCCCTGTCAATCGCTCCTTTGACCATCTCATCTGTAATACCGTCTACTTTCATATCCAGTTGAATTGCCGTAATTCCATTTTTGGTTCCTGCTACTTTAAAATCCATGTCTCCGCCAAAATCCTCAACGCCAAGAATATCTGTCAACAGTTCATACTTCTTTTTATTGGTTGGATCGGTCATAAGTCCAACAGAAATTCCGGCAACAGGCTCTTTAATTGGAACTCCTGCATCCATAAGAGCCAGTGTCGATCCGCAGGTCGATGCCATGGAGGTAGAACCATTGCATGACATCACTTCCGATACCAAGCGGATGGTATATGGGAATTCTTCTTCATTGGGAATAACAGAAAGAAGTGCTCGTTCAGCGAGTGCCCCGTGTCCTATTTCCCGTCTGTTTGGTGTCCCCATTCTTCCTGTTTCTCCAATAGAATACGGAGGCATACTGTAATGATGGATGTATCGCTTTGACTCTTCTCCCGTTGGACTTTCAATCAACTGTTCCATGTCAGGTGATCCAAGAGTGGCAACAGTTAATACCTGTGTTTGACCGCGTTTAAACATCGCGCTCCCGTGTGTCCTCGGGAGTATTCCAACTTCCATGGTCAATGGTCGTACTTCATCGAGTTTTCTTCCGTCTACTCGTTTTCCTTTGGTTAACACATCTACACGGATTCTTGTTTTAAATATATGATCAATAGCAGCTAAAATATCAGCATTTGTATGGGCTTGTTCATATTTTTCAGCTATGATAACAGCAAGATCTGATAGTCCAGTATCTCCCCCTTCTTTTTCTGTTTGCTTTTTGTATTGATCTTCAAGTTCTTTTTTGAAATCTTTTTTCAATGTTGTTTCTAAATCCTCTAGTGTTGGTTTTTGCCCAATTGCTACTTTTGGTTTCCCAACAGCGCTCACTAATTCTTCAATACAGCTAATAATTTTTTTATTCGCTGCTTTTGCCTCAACAACAGCTCCAACGACAATGTCTTCCGGTGTTTCACAAAATCCACCTTCAAGCATCATAACTCGGTCTTTGTTGGATGAGACAACGAAATCAAATTCGCTCATTGTCTGCTCGGCTGCTGTCGGATTAATAAGGTAATGTCCGGGTTTTCCGTCATTTTTGGCATACCCTACGCGTACAGCTGATACCGGCCCATTCCAAGGAATTGGGGAAATTGCAATAGCGGCTGAAGCAGCAACCAACCCCAAGACATCCGGATCATTTTCTCCGTCAACAGAAAGAGTCGTAATGATTACCTGCACATCATGTTTATATGTTTTTGGAAACAATGGACGAATAGAGCGATCAATGACGCGTCCAGCTAACACCGCGTCATCTGTTGGACGACCTTCCCGCTTAACCCAGCGGGATCCTTTAATGCGTCCACCGGCGTAGAGCCGTTCAACATATTCAACGGATAATGGAAAATAATCAAGCGTGGTTTCACGACTTGATGCTGTGACTGCTGCTAGTACCATTGTGTCGCCGCAACGGGCCACCACTGCTGCGCTTGCCTGTTCAGCGAACCGTCCTACTTCAAGCGTTATTGTTGAATTTCCGATTTCAACGGATTTTTGTGTCATTTTCATATGATGTTTCTCGCCTACTTGAGGGGAAGAAGTTATGGGAAGTGAGACAACTCGAGTTCTTGATACTGAGCGTAGTCGAACGTATCAAAAATTCAAGACATCGCACTTCCAATGAGCTTCTACAACCGCAAGTATGCGGAGTATAAAATTACTTTGTTAACCCCAATTTCTTTGCAATTTCTTTATACCGTGGTTTTTCTTTATTTTCAAGATAGTTTAAAAGCCGTCTGCGTTTACTGATAATTCCAAGTAATCCTCTACGTGAATGATTGTCCGAAGGATTTGCTTTCAGATGTCCGACCAATTTATCGATTCTACTTGTCAGAAGTGCAATCTGCACTTCAGGACTTCCGGTATCTCCAGGTTTTACCTGATATTCAGAGATAATCTGTGCTTTTTCAACACTTGGAACTGGAATCGGTTCCTGTATTTTTTTTGAAACCTTGACTGTCTTTTTAACAATCTTCTTTTCAGTTTTCTTTACAGGCTTGACGGACTTGATAGACTTGACGGACTTTTTCACTGTTTTAACCATACTATTTAATAAAAATGGAGCAGCTTTCTACGCTCCAATGTGGCTATTTTACACTAAATAGAGGAAAATTACAATGGCCCGGATATATCTGTACAGTATGTATGTGAACTAGAACAACTATACATTGACAACATTCTTAAATTGCATATACTAGGGTGTATGAATCACAAAGAGAGCACCCCTGCAAGCTTAACGGAGATAGTAAACAAACTTAAAGATAAAGTTAAGACCTTATTACAACCAAAAATCAGTGATGTGAAACCCCAAAGACCATCCCTTTCGGAAAATTCTCGAAAGGAAATCGAAGAGATGTCTCGCGAATTTTGAGGGTTTATATGATTTGACACTTAAGCTCTTTTGGACATATTTCGATTATTCAAGAAAGTTCGAATCTGAACATCACCTTCACTATTTGAAAGTAATTGTTCTATCATAGAAAATACCAGTCGCGCTAATTAGAACCGGAAGGATCATCAAAAATAACCAAGCCTATACGTTTCTTGTCCAGGATAGTATTATAATACATAAGTTATTAAGTAATTTAACCTATCTATGGATACTAATTTTGAACTTGCCGAACTTCTATTTCCAGACATAAAAAAAACAACAAGTGATTATGAAAATCTTTATCCTCCTCGAGAACTACCAACGACTTCAATGGTAACTCGTTTTGCACCAAGTCCAACCGGATTCATGCATATCGGTGGAATTTCAACAGCGTTGATATCAAAAACGCTAGCAAAACAAACCAATGGAATTTTTTTCTTAAGGATTGAAGATACGGACAAAAAACGTGAAATTGAAAATGGTGTTTACGAAATAATTACTAATTTACAAAATTTTAATATTACTCCTGACGAAGGTTTCATCGCACCTGAAAAAACTGTTGGCTGTTATGGACCTTACAAACAAAGTCAGCGAATACCTATTTATAAAACTTATATCAAAGAACTCATTAAACTTGGTTTCGCATATCCATGTTTTTGTAGTCCTGAAGAATTAGCAATATCAAGACAACAACAGATAGAGCAAAAAATAAGACCGGGCTACTATGGTCAATGGGCCCATCATCGTAAATTTTCTTTAGAAGAAATAAAGCGTGAACTTGACCAACACAGACCTTTTGCTATCCGTTTACGCGCTCCTGAACCAAATCGAAAAAAAATCTTTTTTTCTGATTTAATTAAAGGAAATATTGAATTCCCAGTTAATGACATCGATGTGGTTTTATTAAAATCCGATAACCTACCAACTTACCATTTTGCACACTTCGTCGATGATTATTTAATGCGAGTAACTCATGTGATAAGGGGTGATGAATGGCTATCTTCATTACCAATTCATTTACAACTATTTCAATATTTCAAAAAGCAGCCACCTTATTATGCTCATGTTGCTCCAATTGCAAAAATTGAAGGCAACTCGAAACGAAAATTAAGTAAACGCAAAGACCCTGAGGCGGCAGTTTCCTATTATTACGAAAAAGGATATCCATCAAATGGAGTTATTGAATATTTGTTAAACTTGGCTAATTCAAACTTTTACAGTTGGAGGGTCGAAAATCCGACCGAACCACTCGAAAAGTTCTCTTTCTCTTTTAAAAATATGGGGAGCAGTAGTGCGATGTTTGATATTTCAAAATTAGATAACATTTGTAAGAACGTTATTTCTACGATGGAAATAAAAAGCATTTATGACCAAATAGTTAAATGGGCTTTAGCTCATGATTTGCCTTTTGCAAAAATAATACAAAAAAATAAATCTTACACGCTTCAAATATTAGATATTGAAAACACTGAACAAAAGAAACGAAAAGACATTGCCTGTTGGTCGGCAATAAAAGAAAATTTAGGTTTCTTTTATGATGAAATTTTTGACGAGATTCCGAAAGAATTATTTCCATATCCCCTTAACATAGGGAAAGCAGACATTAGACATGTATTATCTTTTTTTATTGATCAATCAGAAATTCAAGAACCAAAAGATAATTGGCTTATAAAAGTACGGCTATTTTTTGACACTCTGGGTTATGCCCAAAACATAAAAATATTAAAACTGAATCCAAATAAATATAAGGGGGCATTTGGAGATTTATTCATGATAATTCGAGTAGCATTAACCTCCAAAACTCAAACACCTGATTTGTATGAGATGCTGAAGATCATGGGAGCTAATAGAGTTAAAAAAAGATTAACCTTCGCTAAAAAAAACGATTTTGTCAACATAATAAAATCGTCACAGTACTAAACCAATATATTTATCAATTCCTTAAATGAAACAACAGAAGTAATATTAGATGATAGTTGATGTGGAGAAAAACTAATCACATTGAGAATACCACTTTTTAAAGCTCCTTTTATGTTAGATAGTTTATTATCAATAAATATAATTTCATCCCTTTGAATATGTAAATCGTTAATAATGTAGTCGTATATTCTAACATCGGGCTTTTTAAAACCGAGTTCGTATGCGATATAAATTTTCTTAAAATATTTACCTAAACCATCGGGTTTTAGTTCATGAAATCTTCTAGAAGGAAAGGAATTAGTTAAAACAGTTAAATAATATTTTTTTTGGAGCCGACTCAATCCACTTTCTACATCTGGGAATATCTCATAATCGCTTCTCATTCTAGCATCATTCATTGACTGAATAAGTGATTTTTCAGGAACAATATTCAGATACTTACACAATAGTTTGTGAAGTTGAGTTAGAAATAACTCTTCGTGTTCAATTGTTGGAATTAATTGATTTTTGTTTAAAAAATCAACATGTTCATCTCGAATATGAACGAGAGTATCATTATATTTTGATATTGAAATCCCTAATATTTGACTAACGTTTTCCTCATCTGATCGAATTTTACGAAATAATACTCCTTCTGCATCAAATAGAATTGTGCTGGGATGGTTTCTTGAAAAGTAATATTGAATCATAACCCTCAATGAAACTAAAGTTGCTCTTATTTTTAATTTTTTTATTTTTAGAAAAGGGCTGAGAATAATAACCAACTAATTCAAATTTTACGCTCTTTGCACCTTCTATATACTCTTCTATAGTTCTAGGCACATTCTTTAATAAAAGTTTTTCATTCATTATTATTTCTACTATTTTCGCTTTCCTCACAATTTTTTGTAATGTATATGTATTAGACATGATAAGAAATATACCGTTAGGTTTTAAAAATGTATAAATTTTTTGAAACAGCGAAGACAAATCTCGTACTCTCATAAGAGAATATATAGATAAAAATACATCATATTTTGAATCGCGTAAAAGTGATTCTAGTTCGATAAAGTTCCCGATAATAAATTTAAAACTAGAATTATGTTTATATTGTTCCTTTGCGCGATCAATTAATAATTCACTGAGATCAATACCGATGTATTGAAGAATATCTTGATTTGCAATCCATTTACTATAAAATGCTTCACCACAACCGATATCAACTACTTTTTTATGCTTGAGATATGGCCCCAGTAAAAATTGCATGACTTGAAATTTAGATGTGTTAATCCTATCCTCATCTGAAATGGACTTATATAAATCAACATAGCTACTCACATCATGGCTGTTTACAAAATCAAACGGACTGTCTATCTGTTTCATATTTAGACTAAATTGTTTTCTTAAACAAAAATTCCTAGTGTTCTATTCATGATATAGGGCTGTGAAAATAAACGAATATCTGTTGGGTATGGGGAAAGTACTGATTGCAAAACCCGTTCAAATCCGATTCCGCAACCTGCGTGTTCGGGTATTTCCCTTTTTTCAACAATTTTAAAATAGCAACCCAAATCCTGTTCCGTGATTCCAATTTTCTTCATTTTTTCAAACATCGATGATTTAAAAAATCTTTCCTTTAAAATAGAAAAATTAAACTCTCGCTCAGCTGAACCGACAGCTTCTCCACTTACTGGTAAAATGAGATCAGCACTATTGACAACTTTTGGATTTGCTCTGTTTAGCCTCATATTAAAAAACTTAATGTGTTCGGGAAAATGAGTGATAAAGAATGGTTTATATCCCATTAACTCTAAAAGCTTCCCTTCTGAACTAGATGACAAATCATCACCCCACTGAAGATTCTCTCCTTTTTGTTGAAGTAATTTAATTGCCTCAGTGTATGTAATTCTTTGATATTTTGAAGTGAGAAATCTTTTTTCTTGTTTTTTGATGGAAACACCAAATTGCTTATTAATAACGTCTTCATTTTTAAAAATACCATTGCTAATCATGCTCTTTATGCATAACTCAATGCTATCTAATAATTCAGATAATTCTAGTTTAGCTAATTCAAGTTCAATAAGTGTAAATTCACGTAGGTGTCTTCCATCACTAATATTGACCTCATTTCGAAAACTTTTTGTAAAGCAAGCAATTTTTTTAATATCAAATGATAAAGCTCTCACAAGTTGCAATTGCGCGGTCTGAGATAAAAATTGATACCCCTGTTCCACTTTTTTTATTTTGTAAACAGTGTCAAAATTTTCACATGCTCCTAGTACACCAACCAATATTGATGGGTTGCAAACGTAAAATTTTTGTTTTTTAAAAAATTCTCTAGCACCTTCTGAGAAATCGTTACTTATCTTAACTAGATTCGGAAAATATTCTTTCCAATATTTATCTTCCCCAGCAATATGTTGTTCTGTTTTTAATGAATTTGTTAATTGTGTCAATGTGGT
>Ga0315286_10000105_pt1 | contig 57636 bp, 43 predicted proteins | sample YL17G10_0_MG_FD_205038 | JGI IMG/M metagenome (GOLD analysis project Ga0315286, IMG submission 205038) | Sediment microbial communities from Yellowstone Lake, YNP, Wyoming, USA - YL17G10_0 | ecosystem: Environmental > Aquatic > Freshwater > Lake > Sediment | place: USA: Wyoming | collected...
TTCTAAATTCCTGTAGGCACTCTTGCAGCAATACTTTTGCGGCGGTGGGATTCTTATCCCATTCATTCAAGATTACCGCCAGACAGTATTTAGCCTTTGCCATGGCAAAGTTATGTTTATAACTGGTTGCAAGTTCCAACGACTTTTGAAAAACACTTCTGGCATCTTCATACTTGCCAGAGTCTCGTAAAGCCCATCCCTCATCGAAAAGCTTCTGGATATCATCCGGCACCTTTGGGATTTCTTCTTCGGCTTTGGGCAATAGACTCTTAACATCGGCAGCAATGGCATCAACCTTTTCTTCCGTTCGCTCGGTGGTTCTCGCAACATTCTGTAAAACCACTTGCATTTCGTTAACCGCTTTTTCTAACCCTTGCTGGAATGGTTCGTTAGTCAAGCGATGGTCAATCGTATCTCTTATCTGGTCTAATTGACCCTTCAGTACTTCCAGAGTTTGCAAATCCTGGCGGATTAAGTCCTGACTTGCCTTTACGGCTTTCACATCTGTCTGTATCCCTTCCAAGAGTAATCGCTGGAAGGCACGCCACGCCTTGTTGCACTCTTTACTATCGGTCTTTAACTCCTCGCCAAACCAAAACTGCACTTCTGTGAGCAAATTTTGGCGGAGAAAATCCCTGAAATGCTTATTGTAAGTGTCTAGGAGATTTGTCCCATTAATGCGATCCCAGAGCTTATCTGTAGCTGTCTCCGGACTTCCGTAAAGATAGTCCTTAACTTCTTTCTCTTTGACAGCTTTTTCTAATGATGCAAGGAAAACTTGCTGTGCTTGTTTCCTCAATTTTTTGAAAAACGCCTCGATAGATTCCTTTTCACTCTTTGGTAGTGCATTTGCCTCACTAAGTTTAAAATACCTTGTTTCCAGATGCGTTAATGCTTTGATAAAGGCACTGACTAAAGCTCGTTGAATATCATGGTTGAGAATGCCGTTTTTACCGGATAGCCATTGTTCTTTGACACCATTATAGATTATATCGCTCGCTAGCTTAATGCCGATGTCTTTTGCAACCTTCACGGCAAGCGAACCGGTAATAATAAAAATTTCTGACAGATTCTGTATTTGCTCTATATTCAACATGTAATTTACCATCGAATTACAATAGTCTGATAGCTAACATATATTCGCCCGTACCATTTTAGTTTATTATCCGTGTAGTATATTTGACAGATTATAGGCAATAAGGGCGGGAAGGCAAAGGGGAAAGATGTCGAATTTTGGATTTTAGATTGCCGATTTTGGATTGGTGAGCACAAGAAAAAGTGTGAAAGGTGAGAAGGGGGCAGTATTTTGGATTTTAGACCTTCCAATTTTAGATTTTACCCCAGAGAGATAACCGAAGCGGTATCTCACGGGACAGGGATTTTGGATTGCCCCCGGCCCCCGATTTCTCGAGGGTAAACTCCGGTCCGGGGGTTAAACAGCGTATTTAAGAAATTTTCTTGACAGGGTAGGCAAAGTAAACTATTAAAGCGGGTTTAAAACCGGATTATCAGATGTGATATTTTAGACTTTTGATGTCCGTTTTTCTTTTGAACTTTCGGAGGTAATCGATGCTGCCGGTAAAAAAGACGAGTAAAAGCAGGACAAAAACCCGCAGAGCCCATCAGGCGCTGAAGGCGGTACACTATGTTATATGCAAAAAGTGTGAAAGGCCGAAACTGCCGCATGCCGCCTGCGACAACTGCGGATATCTCAATTCCAAAATCACACTCAAGCTTGCCAAAGAGGAGACGGATTAGCAATGAGGATAGCTATTGACGCCATGGGAGGCGATTTTGCACCGGACGAGATACTGGCGGGTGCTATTGAGTCGATACAAAATCTCGATAAAGACGACAGTATAATTCTTGTCGGGCCGGCGGAAGTTATTAAAGCGAAACTCGGAGCGAATCTCGACAAATACAGCAATTTTCTTAAAGTTGTCGATGCCTCCGAAGTTATCGGTATGGAGGAGTCACCCATCGACGCCCTGAGAAAAAAACGGCACAGCTCCATATCGGTTATGGTTAAACTCGCCGCAGACGGCGAGGCTGACGCAGTCATCTCAGGGGGAAATACAGGGGCATTCGTCGCCGCCTGCCAGATGAGGATGCGAAATATCGAAGGCATAAACAGGCCGGGAATCGCAGTGGTTTTTCCGACATTCGAAGGGCCTGTTACAATGTGCGACGTCGGCGCCAATATCGCCTGCAAGCCCATTAACTTTTATCAATACGCCATAATGGCGTGTATGTATTCAAAATATCTTCTCGGTGTTGAAAATCCGCGGGTCGGGATTATGAGCATCGGCGAAGAAGACGCCAAGGGAAATGAAGTCGTGAAAAAAGCGAGAGAGCTTATAAAAAGCGACCCGAAAATGAATTTTATCGGCAATATCGAGGGACGCGACATATTCAAGGGCAAATGCGATGTCGCAATATGCGACGGGTTTGTGGGAAATGTCGTGCTTAAGCTCACCGAAGGACTGGTTGACGGGCTTTTTAAGCTTATAAAGAATGAGCTTATGCAGGAGTCGCTGGAGCTTGCGATGAAGTTCAAACCCGTTGTTATGCGGATGTATCAGAAATATGATTACAATGAGTATGGCGGCGCGCTGCTTTTGGGCGTAAACGGGACATCCGTTATCTGTCACGGCGCCAGCAAGAGCAGGACGATAAAAAATGCCATTATGTCATGCCGGACATTTCATAATCAGAAGATTAACGAAAAAGTAAAGGAATACCTGTTAACAACTACGGTCAAAGGCACAGATGAGTAGCACAAAGACAAATTCGGCCTGTGCTTTCAGGGCTGTCATTGCAGGCACAGGTTCATGCATACCTGAAAAACAGCTTACGAACGAAGACCTGACAAAAATGGTCGATACGAGCGATGAGTGGATTACAACGCGGACGGGTATAAAGGTCCGTCATATAGCGGCTGAAAATCAGACGACCGCGACGCTGGCGACTGATGCCGCCGGAAAAGCACTCCGGCAGGCCAATGTATCCGCCGAAGATGTCGAATTGATTATTGTCGCGACGGTGACGCCTGAAATGGTATTTCCCGCGACAGCCTGTTTTGTGCAGGAACAGCTCGGCGCGAAAAAAGCGTGGGCTTTCGACATCTCGGCCGCATGCAGCGGGTTTGTATATGCATTGAGCATCGCTCAGCATTTTATAATAAGCGGCAGACATGATAATGTCCTTGTTATCGGGGCTGAGACAATCAGCAGAATTACCGATTACAAGGACAGAAAAAGCTGCATCCTCTTCGGCGACGGGGCAGGCGCGGTCCTGGTGAAGAGAGGCGGTTTGAACGGCTCAAGAGGAATCTTCTACAGCACTTCCGGCTCAGATGGAACAGGCTGGCCTCAGCTTAACTGTCCCGCTTATGGAAGCAGGTATCCGGCAGACAAGCCGTTGGAAAACCCGAACTTCATCTATGTCCAAATCAACGGCAGGGAAGTTTATCAGCTCGCGGTCAGAAAAATTATTGAAACCATTGAGGACTGTCTGACAAACTGCGAATTGACTGCCGACGATATAAAAGTATTCATCCCTCATCAGATGAATGCCAGAATTATTGAGTCCGTTGCGAAAAGACTCCGATTGTCCGACGAAAAGGTGTTTATGAATATCGATAAATACGGCAACACCTCGGCGGCCTCGATACCCATCGCACTGGATGAGTGTATCGGGCAGGGCAGAATTAAAAAAGGGGACATTGTTCTGCTGGTGGCTTTCGGCGGCGGACTAACCTGGGGCGCGAACGTAATTGAGTTCTAATAATTTTTCAGGGAAGATAATGTCTGGAAAAATCGCATATATATTTCCCGGCCAGGGCGCTCAGACGGTGGGTATGGGAAAGGATTTTGCAGACGGCGAGCCGGCGGCAAAACAGATTTTTGACAAAGCAAACGAAATAACCGGCTTCGACCTTGCAAAAATCTGCTTCGAAGGGCCGCAGGAACAACTCGACTCGACGGCTGTTTCACAGCCGGCCATCTTCGCAACATCGGTCGCCATTCTTGAAGTTTTAAAAGCGAAAAATGCAATTGAGCCGGCAAATGTGACCGCGGGACTGAGTCTTGGCGAATATACGGCTCTTTATGCGGCCGGTTGTTTTAGTTTCGAAGAAGGACTGACACTTGTGCAAAAACGCGGACAGGCGATGCAGGCAGCCGCTGACGTGTCAGGCGGCTCGATGGTGAGCATAATCGGTCTTGAAGAGCCGACAGTTCAAAAACTGTGTGCCGAAGCTGCACAGGGGCAATTGCTTAACTGTGCGAATTTCAACTGTCCCGGACAGATTGTTCTTACGGGAGCCGTGGAGGCCTGTCAGAGGGCATTGGCTCTTGCTGAAAAGTACGGAGCAATAAAAGCGGTAGAACTAAAAGTTGCAGGGGCGTTTCATTCGGAAATGATGGCTCCGGCAGCAGAAGAACTTAAAAAAGCGCTGGCACAGTGCAAAATTGGTAATATAGGAAACATAGCGGTTATAGCGAATGTGGATGCGGAATATTACAAAACCGCAGAGCAAATAGCACAGGGGCTTGTCAGGCAGCTTACTGGTGCGGTGCTGTGGCAGAAGTGTATGGAAAAACTTTTGGCGGATGGCGTAACGAAATTTTATGAAATAGGACCGAATAAAGTACTGATGGGTCTTATGAGAAGGATTAACCGAAAGGCTGAAGTTGTAAATATCAGCAGTATTGCCGGTTTGAAAGAATTGGTTGGAGTGTAATAATGGCTGAAGAAAAAAGACTTGCGGTAGTAACAGGGGCGGCAAGAGGAATTGGCAGGGCGATTGTGCTGGAACTTTTAAAGCAGGGCAGGATTGTCGCGGGACTTGATTTGAATGCCGAGCAGCTTAAGGAGCTTGAGAAAGTCGCTGCCGATGCGGGTTACAGCGTTGTTACGAAGTGCATCGACATCACAAAGACGGAGCAGTTAAACGATTGTTTAGAGGGTTTGGCGAAGGAATACGGCGGAATAGGGATACTCGTAAATAACGCAGGAATTACACGCGACAGGCTTATGATACAGATGAGCGATGAGGAATACGACCTTTTGATGGCGGTAAACCTGCGGGCGGCTTTTATGGCGACAAGGGCGGCTTTGCGGTCGATGCTTCGAAATAAGTTCGGCAGGATTATCAGCATAAGCTCGGTGGCGGGCATTATTGGTCAGGCGGGCAGCGTCAATTATGCCGCCAGCAAGGCGGGACTTATCGGAATGACAAAGTCCGTTGTCAGGGAAGTCGCGAAAAAGGGCATTACCGCCAACTGTATCGCACCGGGGTTTATTATCACGGAAATGACGAATGTCCTGCCGGAACCGGTTAAAGAGGCGGCTTTGGCCATTATTCCTGCAAAAAAATTCGGGACGCCCCAGGACGTGGCAAAGGCGGTGGCTTTTCTGGCAAGTGATGATGCAGCCTATATTAACGGCCAAATTCTGCAGGTTGACGGCGGAATGGCGATGTGAGGTAAATAATAAAAAAAAGGTTGCAACTGCCGGCGTTGGCAGGTATATTACCTCCCCAAATATATAAAACATGTAGTACTCGTAAAATATTAATATGGAGCGTTTTTGATTCAAGGAGACGAAAAGTGAGTATTGATGTCCAGGCTATAGAAAAAAAAGTTATAAAGATTGTTGCAGACCAGATGGGCACCGAGGAAGCGGAAATAACACGTGAAACATCGTTTATTAACGACCTTAACGCTGATTCGCTCGATACTGTTGAACTTGTGATGGAATTTGAGGATGAGTTCAATACGAGTATCCCCGACGAAGAAGCTGAGAAAATCCAGACCGTTGGCGCTGCTATTGACTATATAATCAATATGGTAAAGCAGAAAGAACAAGGCTGATAGCAGGCTGTCGTGATGAATAAACGGCGAGTAGTTATAACAGGCCTGGGCTGCGTTACCCCACTGGGGGATTCTGTGGATGCTTTCTTCGACTCTATCTGCAGAGGCAGGAACGGCATTTCCCATATTACCAGTTTTGATGTTTCGCAGTTCGCCACGAGGTTCGGCGGAGAAATAAAAGACTTCGATATTACCAAATTCGTCGACATCCGCGAAGGCAAACGGATGGACCGTTTCTGCCAGCTTGCCGTGGCATCGGCGGTGCAGGCCGTCAAAGACTGCGGAATGGATTTTTCAAAAGAAGACCTCGACCGGTGCGGCGTTATTTACGGGACCGGCATCGGCGGCATCCAGGAAATCGAACAGCAGCATATCCGCCTGCTGGAGAAAGGACCGCGGCAGGTTTCGCCTTTCACCGTGCCGAAACTTATGGCCAACGCGGCAAGCGGTACGATATCAATGATGTTCGGCCTTAAAGGGCCGAATTTCTGCGTTGTTACCGCATGTGCATCAGCGTCACATTCGATAGGCGAAGCGTTTTATAATATCCTTAACGACCGCAGCGATGTTATGGTAACCGGCGGCTCAGAAGCGGCCATCTCGCCGGTAGGCGTAGGTTCATTCTGTGCGTTAAAGGCGCTAAGCACGAAAAACGACACGCCGGAAATCGCGTCGAGACCTTTCGATATAGACCGCGACGGATTTGTAATCGCCGAAGGCGCCGCGGCTGTTATCCTCGAAGAATATGAGCATGCGAAAAAACGCGGAGCGAAAATCTATGCCGAACTTTTAGGCTACGGCGCAACGGCGGACGCACATCATATAACGGCCCCTCCGCCGGACGGGGCGGGAGCCATAAAGGCAATAGAAATCGCGCTCAAACAGGCGGGAATCGCAAAAGAAAAAATAGATTACGTAAACGCGCACGGCACAAGCACTCAGCTTAACGATATCGCTGAGACACTGGCGATAAAAAAAGTTTTCGGCCAGCACGCCTATAAACTTTCCATCAGCTCGACAAAAAGCGCAATCGGACATTCGCTCGGCGCAAGCGGAGGAATCGAGCTTGTAGCAACGTGCAAAACAATCGAAAAATCAATAATCCATCCCACAATAAACCTCGATAACATCGACCCCCAGTGCGACCCGAAATTAGATTTCGTGCCAAAGGTCGCAAAACAAAGAAAAGTAAACTACGCAATAAGCAATTCGTTCGGCTTCGGCGGACATAACGCCTGCCTCGTGGTAGGAAAAATTTAACCACGAATTCACACGAATTACTTTCACCACGAAGCTCACGGAGAACCACGAAGTAAAACCAGACACGGGTTAACCCCGGTGAGATAGCCGAAGCGGCATCTCACAGGGCAGGCACAGATTTACACGGATATTATGGATAAATCTCGAATAAAAAATCAAAACTTGTCCCCACGAAGGCGGGGATTGAGGAGTCGGCCTTTGGCCGACGCTGATTTATAAAAGGTTCGCTTTTATGGCGGGCTTTTTTTGTTAGCAAAAATAATGTATTCAGGTATAATAATATTATGATAAAGAAGACAGTAGCCAAAAAGCGTTTAGGCGAATTTTCCGAAATAAGAGAAAACCTGGAATACTGGCTTAGTAAAACACCGGCCGAACGAGTGGCGGCCGTTGATACTTTAAGAAGAAAGAGATATGGAGACACAAAAAGACTTCAAAGAACTGCTCGAATTATTCAACGCCCACAAAGTTGAATATGTAATTGCAGGCGGTTTTGCATTGGCATTTCACGGGGCTCCGCGCTATACCGGCGATATCGATATATTGGTAAAACCCGACATCGAGAACGCAAATCGCGTGCTTGCCGCAATTAAAGACTTTGGTTTTGGTTCATTCAATTTCGCTGAATCTGATTTTGCTAAAATAGGACAAGTTGTTCAGCTTGGAGTCCCGCCAGTAAGAATTGATATTATGACTTCAATAACCGGAGTAGATTGGGAAAAAGTTCAGGCCAATAAGGTTGCAGGAGAATATGGCGATGTGCCGGTTTATTATCTCGGCAAAAAAGAATTTATCGCAAATAAAAAGGCAACCGGCAGAAAAAAGGATTTGGCGGATATCGAAGCCATCGGTGAAGAATAAGACCGTTTTTTAACCGCGGACTTGTCCGCCATAGCCTTCTTGTCCGTTCGTAGCTCTTAGCGAAGACGGATAGCGAAGGCGGATTGCACAGATTACGCCGATTTTTCACGCGAAAAGAAGGTTTGACAAAAAGACCAATTTGGCAGAAAATAAAGGAGATAGAATTTTGGCAGACAATATCCCAATAGTTTTTGTATTAAAGTAGAGGCGATAATGAAATCGAAAAGTATTTTTTGTTTAACAATAATTTTATTCATCTCTATTTGTACGCATGTATCTAGTGGCCGGAAGCTAATTATATATAATGGAACTGAGGATTGGGCATATAAACAAATTCGAGACAATGGAGGTGTTGACTTTAATGATCCGATTAATGGCAAAAATAAACGTGTTTTAAGTGGTGAATTTATTTCAGCCTTACTTACGAATAGGCTTCATCCTATATTTATGAGTAAAATTTCAAATCAAGATAATATTATCATTAAGAATGCTGTAATAAAAGGAGATATTGTTTTAAACAATGAAACAATCCAATTCCCATTAGGATTCTTCAATTGTCATTTTGAATCTGCCTTCTATGCTTCTAATACGACTTTTGAAAATCTTGTTGTTTTTGACAACTGTACTTTCAATAATATTATAAACTTGAGAGATTCGACTTTCCACGGCCAATTCCGCGCGGGAAAAACAGTGTTTTTAGATTATGCGGATTTTACTTCAACCAAGTTTGATTCATCAGCAGATTTTACAGAGGCTCAATTTAATAATAAGAATCAAGCAATTAGTTTAAATAGTGCTAAAGTTAGAGGGGATATATACTTTGATAAAGCGACTTTTGCTGGTTCCTCGGATTTTATAGGAGCCGAGTTCGGATCGCTAGTTACTATGGGAAAAGTAAAATTTACAGGCAGAAGTCATATTGCCTTTGATAAAATGCATATAAGCAAAGACTTGTTTTTGGATGATTCGTATTTTGAGGGCTCAGTAAGTTTTTCAAATTCAAAGTTTAGAGAATTTAGTATCAGGCGAACGAAATTTATCGATCCTAATGCTACAATATCATTCAATCAAATAAACGTAGAGAATGATTTTAGCTTACTTGGTTCAGTTTTTATGGGCGACGTTTCATTTTCATTGTGCAATGTTGGCCAAAACTTTTTCTGCGAAGGTAATAAATTCAATAGCAAAAATATGCTGGTAAATTTCTATGGTATGATTATAAATAAGGATGCTATTTTTATGGATACATCATTTAATGGCGAAGTTAGCGCTGTTGCAATGAAAGTAGGATCACAGCTAATATTAGCCAAAACAGAGTTTTTAAATAAGGACAAGGCGACTACATTTTCAACAATCCGAGTTGGTGGTTATTTTACAATCCAAAATACTATCTTTAATGGGCCTGTATTTTTAAGTAGTAATATCATATCAGACGGTTTTCTGGTTTACGATACCCAATTCAATTCTGAGCGTGGACTTGTTAATTTAGCTAGTACAAACATAGCGGGATGTATAGCCTTAAATGAAAATGTTTTTAAAGGTCCTATAGAATTGACAGGTTTAAGATATGGTAAAATAAGCATGAAGGGTGATAGCAACTCAATTGAAGACCCGGTTGGATTACTGGGGAAGGCCAATTACAGCCAAGATGCATATATGACACTTGAAGACTCTTTTCGAAAACAAGGAGACTTTAAGCAAGCGGATAGAGTTTACATTGAACTAAGACGAAGACAAGGAAAAGAATTTTCTTCTGGCTTTACAAAAATATGGAATCGGTTTTTAGATTTATCAGTAGGTTACGGGAAAAATCTCTACAGAGTGATATATCCAATTGTTTTTTTCGTGGCATCAGGCGCAATTCTCTTTCGTCGTAAATATATGATACCTCGAGGAGAAGAAATTAATTGTATCAGATACTTTTCACTCTTTTACAGTATTGATTTGTTTCTGCCCGTTATTAATATGTATTGGACCAAAGACTGGATGCCTAAAAAAGAGTGTAAATTTTTAAATATTTGGATGGTTGTTCATGCTGTGTTTGGATGGCTTTTGATACCTTTTGCATTAGCAGTTTGGACAGGGATTATTAAATAATCGATGTAATTCATTAGTCTTTGAAGATTAAACAAGAGTGCCGGAGCTGCGATACAGGAATAAATAGGGGACGCCTGCCTATTTTTAAATTTTACCGTCCGCATAATCGACTTGAAACATCGCAAAGTTGGGAAGTTTTTTTGTAATTATATTTTTCTCTGCTTGCCCTGTGAGACTTGCCCCGTTAGATGCGTCAGTTATCTACTTGGGTATGCTTTAGCTATCTAACTGGGGTGTTTTCCAAGACGTCTATCTCATCGGGGTGTGCCCTGTGGTGAAAAGTAAAAACCGTGTAATCCGTGGTTAGTCTTCTCCATGTTCTCACGCTATATACCATTGGAATAGTCGGTTTTCAAACTACTTCCAGATTTTTGGAATAGAAAAAATGCTTAAACGTAATTATATACCTGAATTTTCTCTGTGGCCCTGTGGTGAAAGGTAAAAACCGCGTAATCCGTGTAATTAGTGATAAAAAAAGTTTCGTGTCTTGGTGCCTTGGTGGCTAACCAAAATTTAGTTTTGCATATTCGCCGAAGAGTTTTTTCGCTGCTTCATCATATGCCTTTGCAGCTTCTATTTCATCTTTGTAATAACCAAGATAAATAGTTTTACCTTCATATCTGATTTTTGCACAATATGCTTTTCTGTCGGTTATGCGATGAACGCCTTTATATTTTGATGTCGTTTTCCTGGATGTCTTCTTACGATTATAATGATTTTGAGTCATTGTAACTATTCGCAGGTTTTCCTTTCTGTTATCTAATCCATCGCCGTTTTTATGGTCAACAACCAAACCCACAGGGGCGTTCGTAATTTCCCTGTGCATTTTCAGTGATTTCCCTTTTTCGTATCTGATAGCATATTGATTATAACTTCCGCTTTCCCAAAGATGCCAGTCATATTCGGCCAGTTTCTGATAATCCTCAGGGTCAACGATAGCGAATTTATCTTTCGTAAGTTTGATTCGCCTGAATGTATAGCCGTAATGTTTTTTTCTGCAGCGCAGCAGAAAATAAACAACGATGCTTTCGATGAATGCCGGATATGGGATTGACAGATGTAATTTGGGCACAGTTGAAATGTCGTGTTTCGGTTACGGTTACGCTGCTCGTTTCGTTAAACGTCCTACGGTCAACGCAACCGTGACGAGTTGCGCAACCTTTGGAGGCCAGATAGCCTCTCTGTATTACCTGAAAACTTGCGCGTTTTTGCTGAAATTTCGATAGATTTTGGCGATGTTGAATTTGTAAGTCTTTGCCGGGACTGGAGAAAGATTTTTTTATTTTTTTAAAACGCGCAAGTTTTTACTTGCGCATTTGATTGACCCCGCACCTATTTTTTTAATAAATATAAAATGGAGGAATAAGAATAGCAGATAGGTGCGGGGTTGATATCCTAAGCCGAAGAGGCGGGCTATTTTTTATTTAATTTCATAAGACGGTATGCGATATACGTGGAACAGGCACTAAGAACGAGGATAATTCCCCAAACAAACAATAAGTTCAACTGAGCCGATAAGACCTTGTATACACCACTTAGGCCGAATAATATAAAAATAATCGCGGATACCCACTTTATCGTCTTTTCCGGAATGTGTTTTCGCATTACGATACCGACAATTATGCCCACAGTGTCAGCTGCTACCATACCGAGGGTGGTACCCATAAGCACATTAAACATATTTTTGTATTCAACAGCGAGGCTGATAGTGGCAAGCTGAGTTTTATCTCCCATTTCGGCAAGAAAAAACGCGATGCCAACAGTGACTATGGGGCCGAAGCGAGATTCTTTTTTGTCTTCGCCGCGGAGCTTGTCGCCGCGAATAGTCCATAAACCAAAAACTATGAAAGACAATGCCGCGATGAAGGAAATAATATCTATAGGAATAACGGTGGACAGTAAACGACCTGCGATTACAGCAAGCGTGTGATTTAGAAGCGTAGCAAGAAAAACCGCAATAAGAACCTTATGCGCCCTGTATTTCGACGCAAACGCCATTGCCAGAAGCTGAGTCTTGTCCCCCATTTCCGCCAGAACTACAAAAAGGAAAGACGCTATAAAGGCTTCCATTCCATCGCTTTCTATCTAACGCAATGCGGTGCTTTTAAATAATTGAGCCGATGGCGCTGCCGAGGGCAGCGCCAGACTTGCCGCGAGGGTGCAAAAAATCCAGAGGGCAGAAAAACCGGGCTAAAAGTCAGTTTTACTGCTTATGATGCCTGATTTTCCATCGCTGATGTCTCTTCTTGCTGCCAATTTTGCGTCTGCGTCTCGGTTTAGCCATAAAGGTCTCCAAAGGCAATGTTATCGTTAAAAAACTTTTAAAGTAATAAGATATATGGTATCATTTAGTTTTGCAAGAGTAAGTTTATCGTGAATTATTTTTTGGTGCGGTAATGATTCAATGCAAAGACTGTGAATTCTGCGAGATGGGCCCTGATAACCACAGGACTTTCAAGTGCGATCCGTTCGTTAATATCAAAGAACCCGAATGCATCGCAAAATGGCAGCTAATCAGGCTGGATATGATAGCGGCCATGTATCGCAATATGCAGCAATCGCAGGAAAAACTCGCTCCGCTACAGGACAAGCTCCTGAAGTATATGGAACGGGAAATCGGCGATATTGACGAAAGCGATAAATGGAAGGTCGACGACGAAGATGAGCAGGGCAAAGACGACAAGATTCTTTGATAACCGAACTTAAAAAGGATTTTTATGATGCAGCTTGCAATGGCTGGAGACGAATTCATCGAGCTGGAAAAACTCGATTCTGCGTATCTTGACTATGGGATGTTTTTCGGCGACGGAGTTTATGAGGTACTGCGAAGCTATGACGGCAAGCTCTTTGCGCTGGAAGAACACCTGAACAGGTTTAAAAGAAGCCTGGCAGAGATTGAAATAGAAGGCGTTGATGTTGACGCCATCGGCGATAAAGTTATGCTCGCATACGAGAAAAGCGGGATTGCCAACGCGAAGATTTATTTTCATATTACGAGAGGAGCAGGGCCGAGAGACCACGCGGCACAGGGCCTACGCCCAAGATTCTTTTTAACGGTTACAAAGATTGAAGATTCGAGCGAGCAAAAGCAAAAGGGCATTGCCGTGATGACCGTGCCTGATACGAGATGGAAAAGATGCGATATAAAGTCGCTGAATCTATTGGCAAATGTGCTTGCCAGACGAGCGGCGCAAAAGAGAAATTGCCAGGAAGCGATATTTGTCGATGATAAAGGATATATTACAGAAGGAGCGTCGAGCGCATTTTTCGCAATTTTCGGCGACAAACTTCAAACGTCGCCATTGACTACCAATATTCTGCCATCAATAACGCGGCAGTTTGTGCTGCGGATTTATAAAAACGCAGGGCTGGGGCTGCTGGAAAAGCAAATAAAAACAGAAGAAGCGAGCGGGGCCGATGAACTTTTTATCGCGGTATCGAGCAAAGACGTTGTGCCAGTGGTGAAATTCAACGAAATGGAGATTTCAGGCGGCAAACCGGGCAAATATACAAAATTGCTGATAAAAGAGTTTGAAAAATTAGTGAAAAAGTAGCCACCAAGCCACTAAGGCACGAAGTTTTTTAGCCACAGAGTTCAGGAGAACACAGAGATTTTTTTAGACACAGATTAACACAGTTTGTTTCAACAAGTTATTTTGTGAATAACTTTGTGTTCAAAGCAAAGGCTGTGCTCAAAGCCACCCTTCGACTGCGCTCAGGGCAGGGCTTTTGTGCCAGCCGGTTTGCTTTGTCCACAGGCTGACAAAATCAGCCTTTGTTGAAACAAAACACGGTTACGACGCAGTTTTTAACCGCAGATTCGCCTTCCATCCTTCGTCCGCCAAGGCGGACTACGGAGGACAGGTCGCCAAGGCTTCGACGTGACAAGTCGACGCGACAGGCTCCGACACCAAGACACGAAACTTTTTTTATCACTGATTACGCTGATTGCGCCGATTTATTTAAACGAATAAAATTGGCTGAGTTTGAAAAGAAAAGGAGATAGAATTTTGATATAAAAGAATACAGTCCTTGGGACTCCTCACGGAGAAAAGAAGCGTTACGCTTTCTTTTTCGGTCCTCGTAGAGTTGATTGTTGCTCTGCTTTTTTATTAACGTACTTTCGATGTGCCCAGTTTAAAACTCGCTTACAAGCATAAAAAAAGTAACCGTCGCGTTCAGCCTCTGTCGTTGGTGGACACTGCTTTCTTAACCATTGAGCAATGAGATAAGGGAAATACATTTATGCTCCTGCATTTGAGCCGTTTGGCTTGGCTATGCTGTGCATTGCGCGTTTGAGGCCGTGCAGTCCTTGCGGATATGCAACACCTGCCAGAGGTTTTGTGAATTGTCGGGATATGACAATCGCTTTCATAGTTCTGATTATCTTTGAAAATAAAAACTTGTCAAGCAAAATTTTCCCAGTGCTGCACGATATGATTCAGTGTTTTCCGGTCGGCCTCCTGCCTCTTAAGTAAATCCGTGCAAAAAAATGAGATTTTGATAGTAGAGCTTATGGATGCCGTTCTCCGTAGGGAGTCCTAACGGACAAGTCAGTTTTGGCTGTTTTTATTTGGATTATTTTAATCTGAGTAAGATTTTGATATAATTGTGGAATCGAAAGACTTGGTTGACCAGCCCAAGGGCAAAGAACTCGAATATCGCGTTATAGCAATAAATAAAGCAGGCGTTGGTTCGACGAGTAATACCGTGATGGTGGTTTTGTAAAAAAGTAAAATATGAAAGGATAAACAATGGAGTTGAAACCGGTATTAGGAAATATTGATTGGTACTCTTCAGTGTCTTTACAAAAGGGTATTCCCTCACGATGTCCGTATGCAAATGTGGACAGATGTCCGCATTATTATGAAAGCCTCTCATTGCTCGGCAGTGCTGGCATTACGACGGCGCTCCAACCGTCCGAAGAAAAACGACTCCTGAAGAAATGGAAGAAATCAGAACATTGGCCGAAGGTGAACGAGCACGCATCTTCTATATGGGGTACTCCCAATAATAGTAACTTTTCCAAATTTTGCCCAGAAGTAGCCTTCGATGTTTTTGGATTATTTGCTTCAGAACTTCATCGTTATGCTGATGAAATAGATATTGATGTTGCACACAAACAATTGAGTAAGCAGGGCGCTCCTGTAACCAATTGGCGATGGCAATGGTCGCACATAACGCCCCTGCATTATTCGGAATGCCACCTGTATTCTTTACTACTTTCAAAAAATGCAGGAGGCACAGACAAAATCGACGCAAAGGAAATTATCGAGGTCAAGCCCGGTGTGTTTGGCATAACCGTTAATATCAAGGAAATCGCCAAACGCTTCTGGAAGTGTTTGTTCTCATAGCCGAGCATAACAGATTTGTATCGATCAATTGAACGGTTCCAGCAGGGCATTGGAAAGAGAAAAAACAGCATAAAGGCATTTCTTCGATTTCTTTAAAGATATCCGCAGCGATGATTCAAATTTTACTGTTACCTTTTGCGAAGATGAACCACTGATATTACAGAAAAGCAGAAAATAAATTGCTCTGTAGAAAAGATATACCGTGTTACTGCAAGCGAGGCTACGCCGAGTGAAGCAGTCTTTATTTTTTCAAAGAAAAGAGATTGCTTCGGTCGCTTTGCTCCCTCGCAATGACAAGAATTTGAAAAAAGGAATATTCAAGGCTACCTCTAAAAATTCATTTTGGCGGTCAAGCGAATCTTTTTGTCGCCGGTCTGCGTCAGACAAAAACCGCTTTATCTACGGATAAAGCTGATTTGTCTTCCTTGCCGGCGAGCAAAAATCTTCTACTTGCCGCTCAAAAGCAATTTATAGAGCTACCCTTAAGTGAAAGGAGCATACAATGGCAAAGAAATTAATATTAATTGTGTTGGCCGGAATCGTGCTATTAGCAGTTGCTGATAACACATTTGCGTTTGGCGGCGGACATCGCGGCGGCGGCCACTACGGCGGCGGCCACTATGGCGGTGGTCATTACGGTGGTGGACACTATGGCGGTGGCTACTATGGTGGCAGGTATTACGGCGGCAGATATTATAATCATCCAAGAGTTATAATTGTTCCGCCTCGAAGAGGACCGATTATAATTTTCCCATCGTGTGGAATAATACTTGGTCCAACTATAGTTATAGGTTTTTGACAAGATATTGAGGTGAAAGGAGTACACAAATGGCAAAGAAATTAATATTGATTGTGATGGCCGGCATCGCGTTATTGGTATTTACTGATAATACATTTGGCGGGCCGCGAGATGGCGGACACTCACGCGACGGCGGGCGATGGGACGGCGGGCATCGGTGGAGCGGAGGCGGCTGGCATCATGGGCCGGGAGTTATAATTATTCCGCCTCGAATAAGGCCGGTTTTTTGTTTTCCGCCGCGAGGATTAATAATCAGTCCGACTATCGTTTTCGGCTCTACCACTACCGTGAGGGAAACTATCGTAGAAGAAACGGTTGTAGTCTGGGTCACAAACGATAACAGTTCCAAAACGGAAGTAAGACTGACAAAAACAAACGATGGCGGATATATAGGGCCAAAAGGCGAATACTATTCAAGTATGCCTACTGAAGACGAATTGGAAACACTATATGCGGTAAGGTCGCAGCGGGCAAAGAGAGCGAACATTACGGTTTGGATTACCAATGATAACGGCTCGCAGACGCCTGTAACGCTTACACCTTCGGGTGGCGGTTTTGTCGGTCCTTCAAATGAATATTATCCGAATATGCCGACCGAAGAACAACTCAAGGCTTTGTATGGACTGCGTTCCAATGCGCCGAGCGAAAATAATGTTACTGTCTGGCTTGACAATGAAACTCCTGTAGTGCTGACGAAGGACGGCTCTGAATACATCGGGCCAAAGGGTGAGCATTATCCGAGTATTCCTACGAAGGAACAACTGAAAATGATTTACGGCGAGAAAGCAAAAAAGGTTGACTCCGGCAGAACTGTAGTCTGGATAAGCAACAGCGACGGTTCCAAAACGCCGATAACTTTGCAGAAGGAAGGTTCAGTTTACATCGGACCGGCAGGTGAAAAATATACCAGCCTGCCTTCGGAGGAACAACTCAAACTGTTATATGGTTCAGGAGCTAATGAAGGCCAGCAAGGCGAGCTAAGCTTTGAAATTACGAAAAATGACGGCAGCGAGACAATCGTTGTTCTGAAAAAAGAAGGTTCAGAGTTTGTAGGTCCAAAGGGTGAACGCTATCCGAATATGCCTACTGAAGAACAGTTAAGATTGGTATACGGAAGATAAAATCTGCGGCAATGTTCGAGAGGCGACAAAAAACGTTAAGCCTTTGTTGAAGAGCAAGATAAAAGGCCGGTAATTTTGACCGGCCTTTTTGTTTCCGCAGACAGGCAAAAAAACAATTGCCATTTCGAGCGATAAGTATAAAATTAACTATTCTAACTTTTCTTAGACTGTCAAGAATGGTGAGGGTCTTTTTGTTTTATCTGGTCGTAAGTTTAGTAATTATAAATAGTTGAATAGGAGCAGTTATGAAGTCCAGTAAGGTAATGATTGACGGCAATACGGCAGCGGCACACGTGGCACATGCGACAAATGAAGTTATTGCCATTTATCCGATTACGCCAAGCTCGGTAATGGGCGAAATCGCCGATGCAAAAAGCGCAGCGGGTGAAAAAAATATCTGGGGGACAATACCGACTGTAACCGAGATGCAGTCCGAAGGCGGGGCAAGCGGCGCCGTTCACGGGGCACTTGCGGCAGGCGCTCTTACGACGACATTCACCGCTTCGCAGGGACTGCTGCTGATGATACCGAATATGTATAAGATAGCAGGCGAACTTACGCCGACGGTGTTTCACGTTTCGGCAAGGTCGCTGGCCTGTCAGGCACTGTCGATTTTCGGAGACCATTCCGACGTTATGGCATGCAGGCAGATAGGTTTTGCACTGCTGTGCTCCGGCAGCGTTCAGGAAGTGATGGATTTTTCACTTATCTCGCAGCAGGCAACATTAAAGACCCGCGTGCCTTTCCTGCATTTCTTCGACGGGTTCAGAACGAGTCACGAAGTGCAAAAAGTTGACGAAATAAGTTTCGACCAGATACGCGAAATGATTGACGATGAACTTGTGCGGGCGCACAGAGAAAGGGCGCTGAGCCCGGACCATCCGATGATTTCCGGCACAAGTCAAAACCCGGATGTCTATTTCCAGGGACGCGAGACTGTCAATAAATATTATCTCGCGACGCCGCAAATCGTCGAAGAAACAATGCAAAAGTTAGAGAAAATAGTCGGCAGAAAATACAATCTCTTCGATTATGTCGGCGCACCTGATGCGGAAAAAATCATAATTATTATGGGTTCAGGCGCAGAAACCGTGCATGAGACGGTTGAATATCTTGCCGGCAAAGACCAAAAGGTCGGCGTTGTAAAGGTAAGACTCTTCAGGCCTTTCAGTAACAGGCATTTTATGGCTGCAATCCCCAAAACGGTCAAAAAGATAGCGGTTCTCGACCGGACAAAAGAGCCCGGCTCGCTCGGAGAGCCTTTATATCTTGATGTCAGGACGGGAATCGGCGAGGCGATGAGCGATAAGTATGCGCCGTTTAAAGATTATCCGATGGTTGTCGGCGGAAGATACGGACTCGGCTCAAAGGAATTTACTCCGGCTATGGTGAAGGCGGTGTTTGATAACCTCGATGCAAAAGAACCTAAGAACCATTTCACGGTAGGAATCACAGACGATGTAACAAACAGCAGTCTCGATGTCGATAGTTCTTTCATTGTGCCGCAGGAGGGGCTCTATACCGCGATGTTCCTGGGGCTCGGTTCGGACGGCACGGTCGGCGCAAACAAAAACTCAATCAAAATCATCGGCGACCTTACCGACAATTACGCGCAGGGATATTTTGTATATGATTCGAAAAAGGCAGGTGCAAAAACTGTTTCGCATCTGCGGTTCGGCAAAAATATTATCCGCAGACCTTACCTGATTCGCCAGGCCGATTTTGTCGCCTGTCACAATCCGAGCTTCGTGGAAAAATACGATATGCTTTCCAACATCAAGCCGGGCGGAATATTTCTGCTGACCAGTATGCATGACAAAGATAAGGTATGGGACACTTTGCCGAAGGAGACTCAAAAACAAATTATCGATAAAAAACTTAAGTTTTACTGCATTGACGCAATTTCGATTGCGGAAAAAATCGGGCTTGGCTCAAGAATCAACGTAATTATGCAAACCGCGTTTTTCAAAATCAGCGGGATCATTCCGATTGAAAAGGCTGTCGGTGCCATAAAGAAAGCCATAGAAAAGACTTACGGCAAAAAAGGACAGAAGGTTTTAGACATGAATAATGCCGCTGTGGATGCGGCTTTGTCGGAAGTTTATGAAGTAAAAGTGCCGCAGAATGTTACGAGTAAAAAACAGATGCCGCCGCCGGTGCCCGTTGATGCGCCGAAATTTGTGAAGGAAGTTATCGGCGAAATTATTGCCGACCGCGGCGATGATATTCCGGTAAGCAAAATGCCCGTAGATGGAAGGTTTCCGAGCGCAACGACACAATATGAAAAGCGAAATATCGGTATTCATATCCCGGTCTGGGAGCCGGGTATTTGTATCCAATGCGGACAGTGCTCGCTTGTCTGTCCACACGCTACGATAAGACTAAAGGCTTATGATAAAAAATATCTCGATAAAGCGCCAAAAACTTTCAAGTCTGCCGACGCGAAAGGAAAAGAATTTGAAGGTATGAAATTTACAGTTCAGGCAGCGCCTGAAGACTGCACAGGCTGCGGCAACTGCGTGATGGTATGTCCTGCACAGGAGAAAGACGCAAATAAAAAGCCGACCGGCAGAAAAGCAATCAATATGTCTCTGCAGGAACCGCTGCGTGAGCAGGAACGCGAAAACTATGACTATTTTCTGTCGATTTCCAATACCGACCCCGCTCTTTATAAACTCAACACGGTAAAGGGCAGTCAACTTGCACAACCATTGTTCGAATATTCAGGAGCATGTGCCGGCTGCGGCGAGACGCCTTATGTGAAACTGCTTACGCAGCTTTTCGGCGACAGGGCTTTGATCGGCAACGCAACAGGCTGTTCGTCAATTTACGGCGGAAACCTGCCTACGACGCCTTATAGCATAAAGCCTGACGGCAGGGGGCCGGCGTGGAGCAACAGTTTGTTTGAAGACAGTGCCGAGTTTGCGATGGGTATGAGACTGGCAGTCGATAAATTCAGGGAAATCGCAATTGAACAGCTTGAAATCGCGGCAAAGAAAGGCTGCGTTGAGAAAACTTTCGCCGAAGAACTTCGCCAGGCGGCTGCCGCGAACGACCCATCACAGGTTGAGATTGAAAAACAGAGAGTCAGGGTCAAAAAACTGAAAGACATCTGCAGCAAAAATAAATGCGAGGAATGCAGACAACTTTTGAGTGTCGCGGATTATCTGGTTCGCAAGAGCGTCTGGGGAGTCGGCGGGGACGGCTGGGCATATGATATCGGCTACGGCGGACTCGACCATGTTCTTGCGAGCGGAAAAGATGTGAACCTTCTTGTACTCGATACGGAAGTTTATTCCAATACCGGCGGCCAAATGTCGAAATCTACGCCGAGGGCGGCGGTCGCCCAGTTCGCAGCAGGAGGAAAACCACAAGCCAAGAAAGACCTCACTATGCTTGCGATGACTTACGGAAGTATTTATGTCGCAAAGGTAGCGCTGGGCGCAAGTCCGGTTCAGACAGTACGGGCATTTGTTGAAGCTGAAAGTTATAAAGGGCCTTCGTTGATTGTCGCTTACTCGCACTGTATCGCACACGGATACGACCTTCTTAACGGCTATGAACATCAGAAACAGGCCGTCGCAAGCGGATACTGGCCGCTTTACCGCTATAACCCTGATTTAAAGGCCCAAGGACAAAATCCGCTGCAGCTCGATTCGAAGCCACCGACGGTGAACTTTGCAGACTATGCATACAGCGAAAACAGGTATCGTACACTGAAGGACTCAAATCCGCAAGTTGCAGCGGAGCTTATGAAAATGGCCACGCAGGATGTTGTCGAAAGATTCAATCTTGTTCAGCAGCTTGCAAATCTCAAATGCGGCGAATGTCAAAAGGCTGAATTAAAAAAAGAATAGAGGGCATATGAAGAAATCACTTTCTTTTTTCGTTGCAGCAGTTTTGCTTTTCAGCTCGGCAGGCTGCCAGGAACAGAAAAGCAAAAACAGCGGTAAACCGGTTGAACTCGCCTCGGCGGAGCGCATCGCAGCCAGGCAGGCGGACCTTAAATTGGCCTGTGCGGCGAAATTTTTGCGCAGTGACGGAAGCTGGTATTTAACCGAACAGAAACATGAAATTTTCATTGAAGAAGCGGCGATAGAACTGACGACAAAAGAGCCTTCCGGCGAAATTATATTAACAGTGCAGAACGGACGATTTTCTGTCAGGAAAAACTTCAAAGCCGGCGTCTTTGACGAGGAGCTTTTCAAGTTTATGACAGATGAGGCAATCTGCGGAGCTCTGCTGGAGCTTTATCTTGCAGAATTGAAAAGCCCTCGAACCAACCTGAGACAAACCGGCAGCTTTACGTTTGAAGGACAAGCATACGACCTTGTTTGTCGCGACCAGAGCGGTGTTGAAATATATAAAAATAAATCAACTCAAAGAAATGACCTGGTAATTTCGTCTGGTAAAAAAAGATACATTTTATACGGATATAATTATCTGAAACTTGAAAAAGAAGGACATTTCCCATCTAAAATAGACATTTATGTTTATAACGAGGGGTCTGACAGGAAATTGGTTGCACAGTATAACTGTCGGTTGCTGTAAAAGCTTCTAAATATGGCGTTTTACAGGGATTTTATCCGAACAATGGGCTGGTTTGGGGAGTATATTTAGCAATATTTTGCCAGTGGACGGACAGCAAAAAGTCATTTCTCAGGGATGGCCTAAGTTGTTTTTTTGACCTTACTTGTGTCGATTTTCGGCAGTATTATTTTTTTGTTTTTCAGCCTGATGTTTTTACAGACGGTAAGGTTTAAGTGCCGATAATAGATATAAGTGCATAATTTTTTACTGAAAAAGGTTTTAGGTAGCATAGAGTTGTTAAGCAAAGACAGGGTTGAGCCGATAAAAAAGAGGATGGTGGGCTTACAGTCTGCCAATACGGAGTTTATGACTCTAATGTTAAGGCGAAAGATATGACCAAAACGAACAGGAATCGTTTTGTGGTAATTGCCGCTGTGATGTTCTTCGGCCTGACAGGCTGCAGCAAAGACCCTCTTGACCCTACGCAAATCGGGCGGTTCAGACTTGCGCCAGCAGTGAACGTTATCCTGGATTCTCTGGGGGTTGCTGAAGAGACAGCACCAGCTTATGAGGGAGCGGAAGACCCCAGACCGGCGGATATGGTTGCGCACGAACAGGATTATGTATTCAGTTCCGGAGATATTATAAGGATATCCATCTTTGAGCTGCTTCAGGAAGGGCAACCCTATGTTGACAATTTCGTGGTAAACGAAACTGGAAATATCTCCATACCTGAAATCGGACAGATACAGGCGGCAGGTTTAACCGAGACACAACTCGAGGAAGAAATCAGGAATGCACTTTCGCCGGGCATTCTGAAAAATCCATCCGTAACAGTTTCGCTTCAAAGCTCCATGAGCAGAACTTTTGCAGTTCTCGGTGATGGCGTTTCAACGCCGGGGAGGTATGCCATTCCACGTTATGATTTTCGCCTTCTCGACGCCCTTGCCGTGGCAGGTTCGGCAAGACAATTTAATGTAAGTTATATATATGTAGCGCGCAGGTTTACAGGGCAGGAACAGGCCGGCGAGCGAGTCGAGGCGCAGTCGCCGATGGGCTTAAAGCCTGTCGAGACCGGTCAGCAGACAGGCGTCAATAACATTGAAAAAGGCGTCGATTCCAATCGGGATGTTATCGACGAGGAGATGCTTGAGGTAATTGAGCCGACATTCAGTGCCGCAAATCCGGGCGGTCTTGTAATAGCATCGGCGGAAATGGTAACCAAAGAGCAACTCGAAACACTGGCACTTCCAGAAACGGTCAGCGATTTCAACGAAATGGATAATGCTCAGCATAGAGTCAGCAGTACAATGCCCGAAGTGCAGGAGCAGCAGGGAAGAATCGAATGGGTTTTCCAGGATGGCAAGTGGGTTCCCTCCAAAGTTGGAGAGCCAACCGCTGTTAAACCTCAAAAGCAGATTGAGTCAATGCCGCAATTGAAGCCTCAGCCCCGGAAGCAGGAAAAGGCCGAAGCGGCCGAACCCCAGGCAAAACCGCTGCCGGAACACTATGGCTGGGAGGATATACAGTCGGCCGGCGTTCAAAGCAGAGTAATACGTATCCCGAAGGACAAGCTTTACGGCGGTGACTCGCGTTATAATATTGTGATAAAGCCGCAGGACACGATTACCGTTCAACTCGATGTTATCGGTGAGTTTTATGTCCTCGGCAATGTGAACAATCAGGGCGTAATTAATCTGACCGGCAGGCCAATGACGCTGAAAATGGCAATAGCGGCGGCAGGCGGACTGGGACCTCTTGCGTGGCCGCAAAAATGTGAAGTCATCCGTAGAATAGGAGAAAAGAAAGAAGAAATAGTGATGGTCGACCTTGAAAAGATTTCCAACGGCATGCAGCCGGATTTCTTTGTAAAGCCCAATGATGTCATAAATGTCGGAACACACGGCATCGCAAGATATCTGGCGGTACTTCGTAACGCATTCAGGGCGACATACGGTTTCGGGTTTCTTTATGACCGCAATTTTGCAGACAGACATTTAAGTCTTGATAACCCCAATCTTTTGCTGCATAATCCTTCCAGGTGATTGATTTGGCTTATCAAAAGGGTTTTTTTAATGCAGGATATTAATCAGAACCGCATAGAGACACAAAACTTATCGGAACAAGATTTAAGCTGGGCCGATTTGGGGGTGCATACCTATATAAAGGCGGTCTTACTTGCCGCGGCGATTTACAGTGTTTTTCATATAGAAATTTATTCAATATTCTATAAATGGATAACCGACAGCAGCTGGTCACACGGTTTTATAATACCTATTTTCAGTCTTTATTTTCTTAATCAGCACAAAAAAGAGATATTGAATTTTAAACCCCATACCAACTGGCTTGGCCCGATATTTTTGATATGTTGTCTTTTGTTTTACGTATTGGTTATGTATGTATACAAATTCGGTTATTTGAGGTCTCTTATAATTATTCCCGCGGTCGGTTCGATAGTGCTGTTTGTCGGCGGATGGAAGCTGGTGAAATATACATGGCTGCCGATTGTTTTTCTTTTCTTTTCGATACCGCTTCCGGAAAGAATCTATACAGATATGACAATTCCCATGCGACAACTTGCCGCTACAATAGCCGCTGCGCTTCTTAATATGGTCAATGGTCTTCAGGCAGAGGCAAGCGGCGTGGTTATAGATGTGGTATACAAAGGCGTAAAGCTTGAGCCCGGGCTTGACGTGGCTGAAGCCTGCAGCGGAATGAGGCTGCTGATGGCCTTTTTTGCGCTTGGTGTAGCGATGGCATATCTGCATTATCGTCCAATATGGCAAAGACTGGTTCTGCTGGCCAGCACTGTGCCGATAGCAATCCTGTGCAATATTGTCAGAGTAGCGGTATCAGGATTTATTTATGTTCTTTGGGACCCGATGTATGCCCAGGGTATTTATCATGATATGCTGGGATTGCTGATGCTGCCGCTGGCCTTCGGATTGTATGGTTTGCTGGCATGGTTTATGTCGGACCTGTTTGTTGATGAGAGCAGGCTGGTGCGGCAGGAGGTTATCATTCAAAGAAAGGATTCACTGAAGCAATGAAGAATTTTTTGAAAAATTATCTTCAGCTGCCTTTTTTGATAAGCCTTATCCTTCTTCTGACTTTTGCGTGGGGAATGAGTTACTTCAAGACGCGTCAGGGAATTATGCTTGTAAAAAAACCTCTGCCCCTCAAAGAGCCGTTCGATATGCTTGATGAGAAGCTCCTTGAACCTTATAAAGTGCTTGAAAAAACAAAGATTGACAATAAAGATGAGCTTGAATCGCTCGGCACCGAGGAATATCTGCAGTGGCTTCTGGAGGATACAACAGTTGATACTCTGAGCCCCGTAAAGAATTGTGTTATTTTTATAACGTATTATACGGGCAATCCGGATCAGGTGCCGCATGTGCCGGAAGCCTGTTATACAGGCGGCGGGCATGAGGTAAAGGAGAAATTTACACTTGACCTGAATATCGGCGATATCAACGCGCCGGGTATTCCGAAAGGCGGGAAAATCCCGGTCACCTGCCTGATTTTCAGCCGCAAATCGACTGAAATATGGCAGGCCTTGGCACAATTTCCTGTCGTTTACTTTTTTAAGGTTAACGGTCAATACGAGGGCGGTCGAACAGCTACAAGAATTGCTCTCGGTGACCTGACAAGCCAATATTCCTATTTTTCAAAAATCGAGATAAAGTTTTTCAATTCAAAAGGCATCTGCCCTGAAAAGGCACAAATCGCAAAGGCTGCCGAAAAACTGCTGAAGGTTCTGCTGCCTGTGCTTGAAAGAAATCACTGGCCCGACTGGAACGAGGCTAATAAATAATAATTTTTTTACAGAAGGATTAAACAAATGGCTAAAAGGTTAAACAAGAAAGTTGCAATTATCGGTTCACTGGTACTCGCGCTGCTGATGGTAGCGGCAATAGTGGTAATACTTAAATTAAGCAGAAATCCACAGAAATACATAGCTGACGCAGAAGCGGCACTTTCACTTAAGGAGCCCGATTATAAGGCCGCGGAGAAAGCTTATGGGCGTGCGTTTGCTTATACAAAGGATGTGGATGGCAAGATTGATATTCTGTTTAAGCTGGCAAAGATGTATCTTGATAAGAACGAATGGCCGAAAGCCGCCGGCTGCTGGAACAGGATAATAAATTACGATACGAAAAACGTCAAAGCCCGCCTTGCACTGCTTGATTACAGTTATCAGCTTGCCGATGCCGGAAACTGGGCGGCGTGGAAAGATATTGAATCGAACGTGTCGGAATTGATTGACAAAGAGCTTGATACAAGTCCCAAGATGTACCGTATAAAAGGCCGAGCCATTCTTGAGCTTGTAAGACATGGACAGATGACAGATAAAGAAACAGCTATCAAGGATGCAATTGAGATTTTGCAAAAGGTAAACCAGGAAGAACCAAATAATGTTGATGTGTATCAGTATCTTGCGGATGCAATGATACTACAGGGAGAAATTCTTGCTAACAAAGGTATTCTTGGTACTGCCGACAATGCCCATCAGGAGGCGGTAAAGATTCTGATTAAAGGGGTCGAAAATCTTCCCGATGAGCCCCGAGCTTATGTAAATCTTTACGATACGAGACTTACTGAAGCGAGAACAAATCCGGACAAATATAAGGAACTTGAAACTGAGCTTGTTGATTTGACGAAAAAGTTCAGCAACAGCCCTCTTCCTTATTTTGCGATGGTGCAATTGTACCAAACAAACCCGAAGGATGTCGATAAGGCAATTGCGGCTGTTGAAAAAGCAATAGAACTTGACAAGCAGAATGTGAATTATGCGGCAACTGCTGCTGATCTTTATTACAGGAGATATTCAATAAATAGAAACGAGGACGATTTTAAAAAAGCGATTGATATTGCCAACGAGGCCTTAAGTTTACCCGACAGTCTTGACATACCCGGGCCAAGAGCAAGAATAAGTTTTATAAACAGATATGCACTACATACTTTTCTGGCCAATTGTTTTATCGAAAGAGTTATTGATGCGCCGGCCGGACTGCCTGAGAAGTCGAAGTGGATTGAAAAAACTGAAAACGAAACCTATCAGATAAGCCAGCTTCTTGGCAGTGCAGATAATCCCTATATGATAATGTGGCAGGGCAGACTGTTGCTTGCCAAAGGGCAGATAAACGATGCCATAGTGAAAATGAATAAGGCTTATGAAATTCTCACCGCTTCGGGCCAGGCGCAGAGGGATGCTCAACTTGGCAGACTATCTTACGAGCTTGCCACGGTTTTGCGTAATTCGACCGAGGTAGGAGCGGTTATTCAATTCTATTCAACCGCAGTAAAAAACGGGCTGTATCAGGTAAAACCGGAAATGCTTCTTGATTTTGCTACAGTTCTGGCGGTTATGAAGGACTGGCAACATGTACTTGAGGGAGTAGATGCCTTTGAAAACAACTTTTCGAAGAATGAAAGAAGCACAGTTCTTCGTATAGGTGCATATATCGGCTCAGATATGTTCGAGAAGGCGCAAGAATCACTCGACAAGCTTTCAATGGAAGACCCCAATACTATAAGACTGAAAATAGTGTTTTTGACCAACAAGCTGGCTCGAACGAACTGGTTGCTTTCGCAGGATGTAAACGGATTAGAACAACAGCAGCCGCCGCAGCCGCGTGAAAGCTACGAGCAGTTAAAAAAAGAACGTGATACTATGACAAAGGAGCGAGATGATTTGAGAGATAAACTTGCGTTGGCTGGGGCGGCAAATATCACCGAACAGGAAGTTGTAGACATCTGCAGAAAATATGTTTTTGAAGGGCAAATCGACAGGCCTAAAAAAGTTGTTGAAGATTTTCTGTTGGTGCATCCCAACAGTGTAAATATCAGACTTTATCAGCTTATGCTTGTCGAACCTGCTCCTGCAAATGTGCCGCCGCAGCGTCTCGATGAGTTGACCGTTAAAGCTATTGAGTCAATGGACGAACCCATCAAGAAAGCAAATGTGCTCGGGCAGTTTTATCTGGGCAAAGGTCAGAAAGACAAGGCCGTTGAATATTATCAACAGGCTCTGCAGCTCGAACCGAACAATGCTTTGGCGATTGCGAGCCTTTTTGATATTGCTATAAGTGATAACGACTTTAAAAAAGCTGAGAAGCTGGCTGAAGCTGCACGGCAAAGTAATATCGACCTTTGCGAGGGTGACTTTTTCAAGGCTCGGCTTGCTTTAGCCAAAAAAGAATATCAAACAGTCATCGAGAAAATCAATAGCTGTCTTGAAAAAAGACCTGTATTTTCCCAGGCATACCTGTTAAGAAGCCAGGCAAATACGGCGCTCGAAAAAGAGTCTGATGCCATAGATGACATCAAAAAGGCATACGACTTAAATCCTCTCGACAGTACGATTGTCAGAAATCTCGCGTTTTTGCTTTATAGTCGCAACCAAAAACTTGGCGCAAGCGCATCAGCCGACCAGCTTGCCGAGGCAAGAGACGCGGTTTTAGCTGCAATTCGCATCAATCCATTGGATTTCAATCTTCAAAGTTTTTATGCCGAATACATAGGCGAAACGGATCCGCAAAAAGCAGTTGCAATATGTCAGCAAATACAAAAGGTTAAACCAAGCATTGAAAATTCACTCATTCTCGGCAGAGTGGCCTCGAAAGCAGCGGAGCAGAACAAAGTAGAGGCACAGAAGAAAGTGTATCTTTCTACAGCAGAAGATGCTTACAAAAAGGCTTATGAACTTGCACCGACTGATATGCGTGTTATGCAGGCATATAGTGAATTTCTCAAAAATGCAGGCAAGATTGATGAAGCGGAAAAAATTCTCACCGGCAGAAATGACCTTTTGTGGCGGTTTTATATTCGCGATGGGAAAATAGACGAGGCACAACAGCTGCTTAAAAAGTTATATGAGGCGAATCCCCAGGATGTTAATACCATAAGGGGACTGATACTTGTATCCAGGACCAAAAGAGACCAGTCTGAGACGAAAAAATATATTGCTGAGCTTTTGAAAATCGACAAGTCCGTTGATAATCAGATTATTGAAATTGAATCGTATATCGAGATGGGTCTGGTTGACGACGCTCAAACCAAGATCGACAGTCTGACAGAAAGATATCCTGATGAACCCAGAGTGGTGTTCCTGCGGGCATGGTTTCTCGCGCGACAGGGCAAACTTGAAGATTCGCTTAAACTTGCGAACAGAACTCTTGAAGTTAACAAGGATAACCCTCGTGCGTGGCGGCTGCGGGGAGAGATAAATCTTGCACTTGACAACTTAAACCAGGCAATTGACGACCTGCAGAAAAGCAAGATGATTCAGGATGATGCGGATGTGCGAATCGACCTGGCAAGGGCGTATTTCCGAAGCAACAAAGTGGAAGAAGCCATCACAGAATTAAAAACGGCTGCAGATGAACAGGGCTCGACTGCCGCCATAAGTATGCTTGAACAAGCTTATACGATGGCAGGAAAGTATGACCAACTTGAGAAGTTTTACAACGGAATGATAGAAAAAACTCCCAATAATATTTATTGGTACAATCAAGCCGGTGAACTTGCCCTGTCCCAAAAGAATTTCGAAAAGGCTTTTACATTTTTTGATACGGCATACCAGAAGAGTCTCAAAGCCAACAGCGAATTGCCCGATGGACAGGCCTTCGAAGGAAAACTCAGAACTTTTCTTGAAGTCAAAAAATACGACCAGCTGATTGCTGAAGCGTCAAAGCATCTTGAAGGACCGATGGCTGCAGTTGCCTATACAAGAATGGCAGATGCAAAGGCCAGGATGGGAGACAAAAATACCGCAGTGCAGTATTTCCGCACGGCACTCGAAAAGGCGGGCACAAATGAAAACTACATCATCAATATACTAAAGTATATGAGCCAGGTAGTCGGCAATGACGAGACGATGAAATGGTGCAGTGAAAAATTGCAGAGCCAGCCCGATTCGCCTGCGGTGAATTTTGCAATGTACAACCTGTACAAGATTGCGGGAGATTATAACAAGGCAATTGAATATATGAACAACTGTATCAGAATTGCGGCGGATAATGAACAATTGAAGTTGAACTATCAAGTCGATAAGGCAGGCTATCTGTATGCGGTATACAACAAGACAATGGATAAGACATATCTAAAAGAGGCTATTAAGGAGTACGAAAGTATACTTCAAAAACAGCCGACAAATATTTCGATTCTTAATAATCTTGCCTATCTGTTTGCAGAAACAGATATGGATGTTGCTAAGGCGCTCGAATACGCCGAGAGGGCCTATAAAGCCATGCCTAACAGCCCAGAAGTGCTTGATACATATGGTTATGTTCTTCTAAAGAACGACAAGGCTCAACAGGCAGACGAAATTATGCAAAGGGCGTTACAGCAATATGAACAAAACAAGATAAATGCCCCTATAGAGATATATGAACATATAGGTTGGGTAAAGGAAAAACTTGGGCAGGATGCTGAAGCGTTAAAAGCCTATAATCAAGCGATGAAATTTGCGGGTGAAAATGTCGCACAAGAGGTCAAAAACAGAATATCAGCAGAAATTGAGAGGGTTTCTTCAAAACAATAGTAAACCCGGCAGATTTTTGCTGAAATGTTTTGTTATAAGACCTGTGCTTTGGGCAGGTAGAAAACAATGATTAATAGTAAGCAGCCAGCATCAGCCGGACATGGTCAGATACCACGGCCGTTTTTACATACAGGCCCCGGTGGGTCAAGTGTTTCGATGGCCGGCATTACGCCTAAAGAAATACTCGATATTCTCAGGCGACATCTGTTTTTGATAATCAGTTTAACTATAATAGGTGCTGTTGCTGGTGGCGGCTTGTGGTATGTTCTTAGGGCTGTTGCACCGAAATACACAGCACAAACTTATATAGAAGTTTTGCCTCCGGGGCAGGCGGATCCTACGGTAATCGGTACTCCTATGGTGAGCAAGGAAATATCCTACGAGTTCAGATTTTCAAAAGCTGCTCTTATAAAACAGCAAAATATGCTGCAGGAACTTATCCGCAGAGATACTATTCAAAAGACCAAATGGTATCAAAAGTTCGACAAAGATATCTTAAAGATTATCGATAACCTTAAAAATAATCTCGGCGTTGTGCCTGATAGAAACAGTAATTTCATTATAATCAGTATGACCTGTGGTAACGCGGAAGAATCAGCACTTATCGTCAACCAGATGGTCGACCTGTTTATCAGGTCACAGATGACTACTGCTGAGACCGGTGTTGGCCAGAAACTCAAGGAACTCAGCGACCAGGAAAATGATTTGAGAGACAAACTCAGGAATATAAACAACTCGCTTGCGGAGATCAGACGTTCGACGGGTCTGACACAGCTTGAAAGCAGCGGCCAGGATAATTTTCGTCATACCATAACGCTGAAACTTGGTGATCTTGAGATGGAAAAGATGAAACTTGAGGCGGATATTGAGCAGGTTCGCGCAAGCGTTACAAATTACGAGCAAAGAAAGGTCTCCGACGAAATAGTGCAGCGCGATACCGAAACCGACCCTGTCGTTATTGGTCTTATTCAGCGAATTAGCCTACTCGAAGTTGAACTTGCAAGAATGCTTACAAATCTTGGTGAAAATCACAGAGCGGTGCAGCAACTGCGTGAGGTTTTGCGCCAGACGATAGCAGAAAAAGATGCGCGCACTAATACAAAGGCACTGCAGATTCGTGACTCGGATGTTACGAACGTCAAGGACCAGTATGCAATAATGTCTAATCGACTTGCAAAACTTGAGGATCTCAGACTACAAACGGAGAAGGAGCAAAGAGACCTTGACACTACAAGAGCAACTTATGACCAGCTTGTCTCTGACAGGGAGGAGACAAAAAACAAGTTGTTTGCAGTTCAGGAACAGATGAGCAAATATAATCTTATAAAGCAGGATACGGAAGTTGCAAAGGTAAGATCTGTCGGTCTTGCACCTCCGCCTTTAGAGATGAGTGCACCAAACTTGCTGGTATTTGGGCCGGGCGGGACTTTTTTTGGTTTTTTGCTGGGCGTAGGATTTGCATTTCTGATTGAGCTTTTGAACGACCTTTTAAGAACGCCGGTCGATGTGATGAAATTTGTCAATGTGCCTTTGCTGGGTATGGTCACACACAAGGACCTCGATGATGTCACGAAGGATGCCGATATGTGGAAGGTTGTAAGACAGTTGCCGCTCTCAATGATGGGCGAATGTTACAGAAAGTTCAGAACAAGTCTCAAACTCTCTTCCGATTCCGACAATCAGAAGGTAATTTTTATTACGAGCGGCAATGCGGGAGAGGGTAGAACGACGGTGGCAGTAAACACCGCAGCAACTTTTGTTGCCGAAGACAAGCGGGTGCTTTTAATCGACGCGAACTTTCGCAGACCAAGCTCGCATAAAATTTTTCCAAATTCAAGCAGACGCCATACCGAAACGGAAAAGAATAACGGAGGTCTGAGCGGCTGTCTGGCCAACGGTTGTAGTCTCGCGGAGACTATAAGGCCGACCGGTATTGACGGTATGGATGTGATTGACAGCGGAGTCCTTCCTGCCAATCCTGCGGAACTACTGGGCGGCAGCAGAATGGCGGAGATCGTCAGATACGCAAAAGAAAATTACGACCGCGTGATAATTGATGGCCCGCCTATGCTCGTTAGTGACGCCAAAGCTCTGGCGTCGCAGGCGGATGGGACAGTATTGGTGTTCAATGCCGCCATTACCAGACGCGGCACCGCAAAAAGAATTGTGCGCGAACTGAGAGAGCTAAATACAAATGTTCTCGGCGCGATATTGGTTGGCGTCAGAGTTCTCAAGGGCGGATATTTCCGCGAAATGTTCGATTTATACCAGGAATATCAGGACTTGCACAAGGCACAGGTGCCACAAGAAGTTTCTTAAATAAAAAATACCGACTGGTGCACAGCTTAAATCCATTACCGAGCAGTCAGGTTAGTTCCTCATTTTTTACCTCATAATCCTGGGCTGAATTTGTTGGTAAAATTGCGGGGCATTTTATGAAAAAGAGTTGTTTTCCGTCGGCTGCGAGATTAAAATCAGTTTTGTGCGGGGCGTAGCGCAGTTTGGCTAGCGCGTTGGACTGGGGGTCCAAAGGTCGCAGGTTCAAGTCCTGTCGCCCCGATTTTTCATTTCGCGGTCAATCCTGGCATAGACTCTTCAGCCAGTTTTCAGCAAATTCCGCCAAATCAGCAAAATCAACTTTGCCGTCACCGGTAAGGTCGGCCCCGCCGCATGTGCCGCAGTTGGTGTTCTGCCAGCGGCCGGCAAAAATAGCAAAGTCCGCCAAGTCAACATCTCCATCAGGTTCAATATCACCGAGGTAGATAAACTCATCAGCCCCTATGTCAACACGACAGCCGACGATTCTTGGTTGGCCATCTATGTCCATGTTGGCGTCGGGGACAGGTATAAAATTAGGGTCACCCGCATCAATACATGGTGAATCGTCGAGCAGATGCAGGTCGCCAAAGTCATCATCCACACTGCCCCAGTATCCATCCGGCCCGGCATTTGGGTCACGCACAAACATCGGGTCAGCGTTGATGATGTTGTTAGCGTCCCAGTGCAGTGAGCCGCCTGTTTGGTACACGCCCGTCAATCCTCCCTGCACGTCGCTATACCTTATGGTAAGAGTGGAAGGATTAGCAGAACTCATTATCACAATCTCCGGTCCATAGAGTGCCGTATCAGCCCATAGTATTGTATGATGGACCATCATGTTGCTATCTGCGCATACAATGCCACCACCATAGCCATCTTCAGCATTAGTGTTATTGCTGCTGATGTCGCAATGGCTAATTGCAGGACTGCCACCCGTTGAATATATACCACCACCGCTGTTGGCTGAATTGCCTGCGATGAGGCAATGACTAATTGTCGGGGAGTATCCAACCCACTCATTGTTACAATCAATGCCGCCGCCGATAGAGGCAAAATTGCCTGCGATTATACAATGACTTATCGTCGGGCCGTTATCGTAGCAGGAAATACCGCCACCACCAAGCCGGGCCATATTGCCTGTGATAATGCAATGACTAATTGTCGGCGGCATCGACTCACCCTGCGAGTTGCAACAAATTCCTCCGCCGTACCCATCAGTATAGCCGTTAGTGATTGTGAACCCGGTCAATACACTGCTGTCGTATTCAAACGTTACTACTGCGCCATTTCCGCCGCCGTCAATAATGGTGGAAGCGACAATATCAGGGTCGTTTGGGTCTGTGCTGGTTAATGTGATGCCCCAGTCGCCGGTAAAGTTGAGATTTTCACTATAGGTGCCCGGTTTAACTATGACGGTGTCTGCGTATGTCGTGGCATAAATACCCCTTTCAATCGTACTGAAGGGATAGCTGATGCTGCCATTCTCGATATCCGGTGTATGGTTGACATCCACATATATTGTCGTTGGATTGGTAAGGGCAAAATAGACACCATTACTGTCAATTCCAACAGATGAGCGGACGAAAACATTCCCGCTGGAGGGAATCCATGGAACCCGGCAGAGGATGAGAGTATCGCTCCATTGCAGTATTTCGCCGAAATAGCCTACCCCCGGAAATATCACCCAGCCGGGTGAACTGCCGAAATGTGCGCCCTGAATCTTCATATATGTTCCTGGAGGCCCGGATGTCGGGATCATAGTGTTAACGTCGGGAGCAATACACACGAAATCAACGCCCCAGAGATTCCCTGAAGTGGGTTGCGAGTCGCTGGAATGTCCCGTTCTGACTATCGTTTGGCTACCGAAGACATAGCCGGTTTTCTCCGCCCGAAGAGCAATATTGGAATCGGAACTGATACCGTAGAAAGCGTATATCCCCTTGGAATTGGTATGGTGAATAATTAATGGGGATGGGCCGGGATAATAGTACTGATTGACATTGACGTCGTTGATAGGATTGCCGCAGGGGTCGGTTACTCTTCCGCTGATGAACTCGCCACTACCTAACTTAATAATATTATAAATAGTTTCATAAATCGTATTATAAGAGGGAGATGAGTTAATGTCCGGAAGGTCGTACCATGCGTCAGAGGCCCCGGCCCAGCCCATGTTAAGATGGTGGTACATAGTGCCGGCGTTATAGCCGTATCCATCACATACTATAGCGTGTCCGGCAGTCCCTTGCTTAATGCCGAAGTAAACAGGGTGGTTGGCATCGAGATTCGGATTGACCATACCGATTAAACCTGCACCGATATTATTGCCGCTATTGTACCCAAAGATGGCGTTACCATACTTAAAACCGTTAGAGGTGGACGTGAGCCCCAACTTTGCACTGTGCGTATAGGCGATTGTCTCATCGGAGTCGTAGTAGGTATATTCACCGGAGATACGATTTGAAATCGCCACTCCAGCATCGTGACAAAGTGCCCCGATGGCCTGTCGCTGAGTCAGCGTAATAGTGCCGCAAATGGAATTAGGAACCAGGGGCATCTGGTCCCAGTAATACGCCCCGCCGGAACCATCACCGCCCCGCGTATAGCGAGTATAATTGGCATCCCTAATCTTTATAGGGAAACTGTTATGGCCTATGCCGGTAATAGGATACTGATGATAACGCATTATTTGTGCAAGGGCGGTGGCGACACATCCGCACCAGTAATTATTGCCGTCGCCATCCCCACCGCCGTTCGGCGGTCCCGGTGTGTAATAGTTATAACAGGCCAGTGATGAGCAACACGTCTTTTGATGCCATCTGGTTTGCACCAATGGAGACACACGCACATCATCGATACCAGATAATCCCATTGTGCCAAACTCTTTTTCCGGTGCTTCCGCAAGGCCGAGAAAATTGCTCCACTTGTTCTGCGGGACTGTAGATACACCGATAGCACCTTTAGTTCGGGCCGGCCGACCGATTCGAACCGACTCAATTCGACCATTGATATCGCCAGTAACTAATGCTCCGAGAGGATTGTCAGGCGAGGGGTCATATATGCCATCCTGGGCAAAACCGATAATTGGCTCAATTAAATTGTCTGCCGATACTATGACAAATCCATTTGGCTGCAAATAGACAATGTAATAGAGCGGATTGCCGCCATTATCTGTGTAGGTCTGGATTTCTTTTACTTGCCGGCCTAAGGCCGCACCGAGCGGCTGGGGACTCGCTTTTAACCAGCCTTTTACTACCTTTCCGGCCTCCTGCTGTGTTGTCGGTCGTGCCTGGGTATTGTCTCTGCATAATTGCAGCACAACCACCAAGACCGTAAGAATAATGCCCACGCGTTTCATCTCTGTTCCCTCCTGAAAAATTTTACCTCGAATAGCAAAAAATTTATTAAGAAATCAATTCCTCGAAACTATACTTTTTATAGAGACAACTGATGCTCATATCGAAGGCTTTGGTCAATCAAATCTTTCATTTTCCGAAAGAATCTGACCTGGCTTGGTTATTATGCTTATTGATGCTACTTCTTTTTCCTTCGCAGGTCAAGCAAAAATGCCCCAAAAATTGAGAATTTGCCCGCCGAAGTCGGAGCAGAGAAGTAGAAAAGTAAAGGGTAAAAGTGGAACGGCGACAGCAAGGCTGTTTATTGAACAGACAGAAAAATAAGTAAAACTTTAAGAATATAAGTCTTTTTAAAATATGGGGTTATAAGACAAACTCTGTGAGGTTTTGGGGAATTTTGTAGCTATTGCCGGCTTAAATAGCGATAATAAATACAAACTTTTTATCTTTGCAGTTCGTACTTTTTTAGAAGGGATTTTTAGAAGATAGAAAGAATGTGCGATGAAGACTTTAAACAGCGATAAACTCAAAATCGTGGATGTAAAGGACCCCGAGGAGCTTGCACAAAAAGCCCTGGATATTTTTACGGATTCTGCACAAAAGGCTATAAAAAATAAAGGTGTTTTTCACGTGGCTATATCCGGCGGGAAAACTCCTCGGCATTTTTACGAGTTACTTGGAAAGGACAAAAACAGTCTTGCTCTACCGTGGGACAAGATAGAGTTATTCTGGGTGGATGAACGATGCGTAGAACCCGACTCATCCGACAGCAATTATAAGGTTTCAGCCGATACTTTCTTAAAGAAAGTTCCGATTCCGCTCGGGAATGTTCACAGAATCGCCGGCGAAAGCATTGACTACACACAAGCCGTTGAGGAGTATGAACGTATATTGAGAGAAGCCTTTGAACTGGAGGCGGGCAGATTGCCTGAGTTTGACCTTATGATTCTGGGTATGGGGCCGGATGGGCATATCGGTTCACTCCTGCCGAACTCTTATGCTTTGTTCGACACCGATGATTTGGTAACGGTTGTATATCAGATGGAAGGCGGTCTGAACCGTATCACACTTACACATCCGGTAATGTGTGCCGCACAGCAATTGCTTGTTATGGTGTCCGGCGAGGAAAAGGCCGAAATCGTTCGCGATGTGCTGGTTAACAGACCCGATGAGGTAAAATATCCTGTACACACGCTGTGGCCGATTCTTCACAAGGTTGTATGGCTTATAGACCGGCAGGCTGCGAAGCATTTATAGTCGAGTCTGTCGGCAGTTTATTGTGGGATGACAAGCCGCATGCCAGTTCTTATCGTATCGGGGCCTTGAGGGAGCTGTTCTTTGTTTGCTTCGTAAATTTTTTTCCAGCCGTAAGGGGTGTTATAATAAATTTTCGATATATCGCTAAGAGTCTGACCCTGCGCCACAGTATGGATTATGGAAGTTTCGTTATTTTTATCCGCCGCGGCGGAATCTGATTTTTGAGTCTGCGGCTTAGTCGGAGCAGAGGCAACGACCACCGGGCTGCTTTTTTCAGCCTCGGTTAGTTCTTCGTTTGTCGGCGCGATGAGTTTTTGTGATTCAAATTTTATCACAGGCCCTGTTACAATCTGCTGCTTTGCGCAGAACCAGACTACGGCACCGACGCACAAAACCGTGCCTGCCAGCATTCCTGTTTTTACGTCTCTTCGCATGTTTTTTGTGCTATTTGTTTCCCGTTGTTGACTTTATTTTTTTACCGAGAATCAATATAGGAGCAGCAATTGCGATCGAGGAATACGCGCCGGTAAGGGCGCCGATAAGCATAGCGAAGTTGAAGCTTCTGATGCCCGGACCGCCCCAGACATACATAATAAAGACAGCGAGGAAAACCGTAAAGACTGTCAGAATAGTTCTTGAAAACGTTTGATTTATACTGTCATTGATGATTTGAGGCGTTAACAAAAGCGATTTGCCTCTGTTTTCACGAATACGGTCGTAAATAACAATGGTGTCGTTAATAGAGTATCCTATGATTGTCAGGAAGGCGGCAATCGTAGTAAGGTTGATTTTGAAGTCGCCGATAAGCAGTTTTTGACCAATCGGCGTATTTGCGAGATATACGCTGGCTACGACAGCGCCGATTGCAATAGTTACGTCGTGAATAAGGGCCACAACGCCGGCGATACCGTAACGTGCTGTTCCAAACCTGAGCCACACATAAATAATAATGGCGAGGAATGAAAGAACGATGGCAATGAGAGCCCTGGTTTTAGCTTCCTGGCCCACAGATGGGGCGATTTGAGTAACTCTCTGCAGAGAAGTTTCGAGGCTTGCAGCAGCAGTAATTTTCTGCTGTTCATTTTTTATAAAGGTATTCCATTCCTCTTCAGACAGTTCCCTGTAGCCTGCTTCCGGCTCAAGGCTGACGTAAATAAACGTTGAGATTTTATCTTTATCCTTTGCAGTTGTGAAGTTTGGGCCGAATAGTTTGTATTTGTACCAGGTTAGATTTTGCATATCAGGTTTGAATCGAAGATTGTTTATGCGTTGTTCGAGTTCCGCGATAGCAGCCGGCGTGGAAGTTGAAAAGGTTATTTTTACGCCTCCGAGGAAGTCGGCAAGTTCCGGGTAAAGTTCGATTACGGAATCGCTGATTTTTTCAGTCGAGACCATTTTGGGCTGCAGGTTTTGCTCTATTTCAAGTTTGTCTCCAAAAGCCTGTTTGATTGCGTTGGTTACGACTTCGTTAACGACCGGTTCAGAAATGACCGCTTTTGTAGTGAACGTTTTGGCGAGGATATCGGAGACGGCGGTTCTGTTAAGCTGAGTAGTGATTATGGTAAATTTCGCCGGGTTTTGTTTGTTCTGAATAATCTGCATGTCGGTTAGTTTTGCATGGTAGCCTGTCTGGGCGAGTTTGATTGCGGAGATTATGTCCTGGATGGTCTGATTTGGTTCGTTGAAGGTAACCTCAGCGATAGTTTTGTTGATTTCGGTAGTGGTGATTTCGTATTGGCGGTTTTCATTTGCCGGGCCGACCCTGTAAACGGCAGCAGCGGCAATAGCGGGGTCATTAAGTCTTTGACCCTCCTGATGAATAAGTGATTCAACGGCTGCGTGGTCAAGTTCACTGCCTTGTTTTAAGTTGATTTGGGCGCTTGTTCCGCCGGTAAATTCTATGTCATATTTGCTGTTCTTGGAATCGTCACGGGTGTAGAAGATATAACAACTTGCAAGAATGAGCACGAGCGAGAATGTGAGAAAGACAGGTTTTAAGCCCATCCAGTTGATTTTCGGGATGCGTATAATGTGGAGCATAAAGAGTTTATTCCTGATGATTTTTTTATCGAGAAGGAACTCGAAGACCAATCTTGTTCCTAAAACGGCAGTGAATATGTTGGCGACAAGACCGAGTATAAGTGTGATGGCAAAACCCTTGATTTCCTCGGAGGCGACCATGTACAAAACAAGAGCGGTGATTATGGTTGTCATATTGGAATCGAAAATGGTGAGGAAAGCTCTGTTATAACCGTTGGCGATTGCGATACGGAGCGATGCGCCTTTTTCCTGTTCTTCCCTGATGCGCTCGTAGATAAGAACGTTGGCGTCGACGCTCATACCGATGGTAAGGACTATACCGCCGATGCCGGCGAGTGTGAAAGTCGCCCCGCTCAGGGCCATCACAGCCAGCAGAAAGAGTATATTCATAAACAGAGCAATATCAGCGAGAGAGCCTGCGAGGGTATAGTAAATGAGCATAAAAGCCGAGACGGCAACGAAGCTGATGTAGGCTGCGCGGATACCCTGTTCGCGGTTTTCGGTGCCGATGCTTGCTCCGATGGTTTTTTCCGAAATCGGCGGCTCAATCAGTCTTGCCGGCAGCGAACCTGCGTTCAGTTTGTTAATCATATCCATCTGTTCTGTCTGCGTAAAATCGCCTTCGATTACGCCGCTGGTATGAATTGCGCTTCGGATATTCGGGGCGGATATTGCAATGTCATCAAGGATAATGCATAACGGTCTTTGAAGATTATTGCTGGTTATATCGTAAAACAGCGAGGCCCCGACGTCGTCGAATGTAAAACTAATCGCTCTTTTGCCCATCTGGTCGACGGTTGAGCCTGCCTTTTCCAGCTTCCAGGGTTTTTTGCCTGTATTCTTGAGCAGGCATTCGCCTTTCTGGTTGCTTGCAAGAACATAGTATTTGTCCGCGAACATCCCGAGAACAATCTGGTTTCTTTCGCTTGCTCGCCAGGTGTTGTCTTCGATGTTTTCTATCTGCATCCATACATATTTGTTGTCCGATGCAAGTTTCGGTCCCCTTGTTTTGAGTGCCTCAACGTAAGTAAGCATTTCATCTCTGTTGGTTCTGCCGTCATCGAGCTTCGGCAAAATCCTAAATTCGAGAACGCCTGTGCCTCTGAGCATTCTTTTGACGTCTTCCGGCCCGTCGATTCTTCCTCTAACAGGCCGATATTCTTCAAAAACTTTGACAAGATTATCAAGCTGGTCCGCTTTGGAGGGGAAATTATCTTTGAACTGCTGAATCAGCTCGGCGCGTTTTAGAGATTTTACCGACATTTCGAGGACTTTTGTAAGGGCTTCAGTGTTAAGATTGAAATCCTTGAGTTTTATTTCAGCCTGGCGGTAAACCGTATTGAAGCCCGTTTCGGGTTTTGTAAGTTCATCGACTACCTGCGCCCATTGTTGATGCACCTGGAGATGTTGTTCAATCTGCTGACGTTTCTGGTTTACCTGTTCTGTATTCGGTTTTTTAACATCCTTGTCGTTGACGTCCGTCAGCAGCCGCTGGAGGGTAATTTCCTGCTCATTGGGGTCCATTGTGTGCCAGGCAGGCGCAATCGAAGCCAGCATTTCTTTGTTTACGCCGGCCTTTTCGAGTTTTTCGGCTGTTGTATCAAGTTCGGCCTTTAGGGCGTCTCTTTTGGCCTGAGCTGTTTTTCTGGCATCATAGGCGGAAGCGAGATTATTTAAGATTTCTTTTCTTTCATTGCTATCAGCGGCAAGTTCCGCAAAAATGCGGGCCCTTTCATTCGGTTCTTTGGCCAGTGTTCTTTTAATTATTGCAAGATTGATGTTGTCTGCCTCGATTGCATTAAGCGCCTTATCATAAGCCTCTCTTTTTTTATGTGTATCGATGCTTGCCAGCGGGACCTGGATTTCAAGCCTGGTATCACCTTGCGGCCGCATAACGATGTTTTGAACGTTGCCGGGGTCAATACGCTTTAAGAGGATTGGCACCAGACGCTGGGCGAGGCTGTCTATCTCGTTGTCTGCAAGGCCGGTCGTATCGATTTCGTAGATAAGACTCGTTCCGCCCGCAAGGTCAATGCCGGGTTTTAATTTCTCACTGGGCGGATAAAGCTCGACAGCCGCGAAAATTACCAGAATGATTATCACTGCAAGTCCGAAACGCACAAGATTTCTGTCCATATCAATTTCCTAAAAAAGTCGTATTGTCTGCCTATTTCTGTTCAATGACTCTGCTGATAGCGGAAGGCAGAACTTTTATTTTTGTGTTGTTGGATTCATCCACTTTAAGGGTTATTTCACTATCGCTGACCTCCAGAACAGTGCCTAATATGCCGCCGGCAGTCTGAACTCTGTCGTTTTTCCTCAAAGACTTTATCATCTGCTCCTGCTGCTGCTGTTTTTTTCTGGGGGCTCTGAACATGACAAAGTACAGAAGTACGAAAAGCATGACGATAAAAATCATTGATTGCCATTGGTTTTTAGACTGCCATTGGTTCTTAGGCGGCTGTTCGCCGACATTCGGCTCGGCCTGTTGGGTTGTTGTCTGCGTAACCTGCCGGCTTTGAGAAGAAATATCTTCCGCCTTGATGACCTCCGTACTATTCGGCCCGGCGGGCTGTGCCTCTGCAAGAATCCATCCGTTTTCCATAACTATTCCTTTCTGTATTCAGTATTTTCCGTATCGTTATTTACCTGACTATTTCGGGCATAAGCGGGGCACTGCAAGGCCTGCGCCGCCCATTTTGCAAACGTGCCATTTTCTATATTTTCTCGTATTTTGTCCATTAAATTATGATAAAAAACAATATTATGCAGCGACAGCATTATTGGCCCTAACATCTCGCCGACGTTGAAAAAGTGCCTTATTGCCGAGCGGCTGAAGGTTGTGCAGCAGGGGCATCGGCAGGATAGGTCAATCGGCCTGAAATCATCAATATAAGCGGAGTTTCGCAGTCTGATAGGGCCGTCTTTCGTAAAGGCAAGGGCATTTCTGCCGTTTCTGGTCGGCATTACGCAGTCGAACATATCAATGCCGGCCTCGACGACCTGGATAATATCAGCAGGTGTCCCCACCCCCATCAGGTAACGGGGCTTGCCCTGCGGCAGCAGCGGGGCGGTAAAACGGACGGTTTGAAACATCTGCTCCGTGCCTTCTCCAACGCTCAGCCCTCCAATCGCATAGCCGGGAAAATCTATTTTGATAAGTTCTTCTGCACAATTTTGCCGAAGATGATTGTCGGTCTGTCCCTGGACAATTCCGAATAGTAATTGCTTGCTGTTGGAATGTATGTCTTTGCAGATTTTTGCCCATTTTATTGTGCGCTCGACCGCCTTTTGCAGTTCTTTTTTTTCTGCTCCGAAAGGCGGGCATTGGTCAAAACACATTATTATGTCGGCTCCGAGTTTGTTCTGGATTTCTGTAGCACCTGTGGCGTCGAGTTTGATTTTCATCCCATCGTAGGGACTGGCAAATTCCGTGCCGTTATCATCTGTGAAATTGATTGTGCTTAATGAAAATACCTGATAGCCGCCGCTGTCGGTCAGGATTGGCCCATCCCATGCCATAAACTTATGCAGTCCGCCGCACTTTTCTATTATTTCGACGCCGGGTTTCAGCATCAGGTGAAACGTATTGGCAAGAACAATCTGGCTGCCTGCCTCGCGAAGCTGCTGCGGAATTATTCCTTTGACCACAGCCCTTGTGCCGACCGGCATAAAGACAGGAGTTTTGACTGTGCCGTGATGTGTTTGCAGCAGGCCTGTTCGTGCATCGCTTTGGGTATCTTTTTTAATTATTTCAAAAATGCTCATTTTGTTATCTGCCGACTATTAATTTGGCGTAAGTATAAGCAAAAAACGAGCTTTTGACAATTAATGATTTTTGGAATAGATTAAGAGATGTTCCGTATGTAATTTTTGGAGTTTAAAATGAAAAAAATTTGTCAGATAGGTATTGTTGTTAAAGATATTGAGCAGCAGGTTAAAAACTGGGCCCAGGTTTTGGACAGCCCAATGCCAGATATTCAAATTATTGACGAATATGAAAAGAGCGGTGCAACTTATAAGGGCAAACCTACTTTGGCAAGGGCCAGGCAGGCTATATTTTATTTGGGAGATATTTCTATTGAGCTTTTGGAGCCTGTAGGCGGCCCAAGCACCTGGGAAGATTTTGCAAAGACTAATGAGCAGGGAATCCACCATATTGCCTTTGTGACGGAAAATACCGATAAGGAACTTGCCTTTTATCGCCGGAAAAATATGGGTGTTTTACAGCAGGGAGATTTTGGAACCGGCAGATACACTTATATGGATACGTTCGAAAAATTAGGCGCTGTTGTAGAACTGCTGGAATTTTACCCCAAAACCGAATAGTTAATTCATTAGTAAAGAATTTTAATTCTGCTTGTGGGGTAATAGAAGTTCAGGATTTCCTGAGCGGTTTTGCCGTCCCTTGCCATTTGTCTGGCCCCGTACTGGCACAGGCCGACTCCGTGGCCGAAGCCTCTGCCGGCCACGAACATAAATTCATTATTCAGGCTTATTATCGTGCAGCTTGCGCTTTGAATTTTTGACCCTGTCGGGTCGATTGCCAGACGCATATCTTCCGCCCGAAGATACGCTGTTTTGCCGCTGGAGCCGGCCAGTTTTACGCTGACGATTCTTTTGAAATTATTGTCATAAACCTTTTCTTTTGCAGGTTCTATTTTTTCTATTTGGCCCAGTTCTTTTAAATCAGGGTATCTTTCGACAATTTTTTCAGTGACGTATTTTTTGTTGAATTGTGCCATCGGCCAGTAAAAAAGGTCAGGTCTTGTGATTTGGCGGCAGTATGGGCAGTCCACACCTGCAAGTGCCGCACAGCTTTCGCCGAAGACGTCCTGGGCATTTTCCGTATGGCCGCCGCAGACAGAACTGTAATATGCGCCAAATGGTTCGCAGTCGCCTGATTCCTGTTCGCAGCACAGCACCATACCGGCTGTAGCATTAATGGCATTGTTTGTTCGCATTGTTTCGGCAGCTACCCCTTTATAGACCTGGTTTGCCTGTGTTGTTTTGACGTCCCAGCTGCGATTTTTGCCGAATCTTGTTTTTATGTAGAGACAGTAGGTTCTCGCCGCGATGGCCTGGGCCTTTAAGGCTTCCGCGTCCCAGTAGCTGGGCATCTCGGCAGCCACAACTCCTGCAAGATATGTTTCAAGCGAAACATTATTTATGACCATCATACTGTTGCTGTCGTCATTTATTATGAATTCGAGGCTGCCCCGGTAGGACTGGTTATTGATTGTAAACGGCAAATTGCTCTGCGGTTCTATTATAAGCCGTTTAGTTTTAAAAAGCTGCCGGCCTATTTTTATGCCGTCCGTTTGAAGCGATGCGTTGATTATTTCGTCTGTCTTCTGTGCGGGAAAAACTTCAGTAGTATCAACGCAAACAAGTCTGTATGGAGAATCGACCTTTAAGGACGCAGCAGAGATTTTGTCGTCGAGCAGGACCCTGACGACAAATCGGCCGGGGCCCTGGCTTGCGGCGGTATCCCGGGGCGGTTCACTCGCGTCACAGCCTGTCAGAAAAACAAAGAGAAGCCCTGCGACAAACTGAAAAATTCGGAGGGTTTTAGTCTGTACGGTCATAGCAGGTGTTAGTCAAGTTTTCTCAGGCTCAGTCCGGTTTTTTCAAGAATCTGTTTTATTTCCGTCAGGCTTGTAACTCCGAAATTTTTGACGCCGAGCAGTTCAGCCTCTGTTTTTATAATCAGGTCACCGATGGTTTTGATATTCAGATGGTCGAGGCATTTTCTTGCCCGCACTGACATCTCGAAATCGGTCAGGGACTTGTTAAGCAGTTCGGGGTCGATGTCCGATTCGATTTCCTGTGTTTCCTGTTGTATGACCGGCAGCGGAGTTTTGCCTTCGACTGCCATGCCGAGCCGCATACCCTTTGATTCGAGCATATTCTTGATTTCGTTGAGTGATGTTTCACCGAAATTCTTATAAGCGAGCAGCTCAATCTCCGAAATCCTCAGCAGGTCGCCGACGGTGTTGAGGTTCATTTTTCTAAGACAGTTTCTGCTCCTTACCGAAAGTTCGAAATCGGAAATCGGCGTCTCGAGGATTTTGTTCCGCTGGTCTTTTGTTTTCTCGATTTCTTCGTCATATATCATTGTCTTGGAGCTTTTGATGTCCTTTTTGAAAAGGATTGCCCGCGGGTTGTTCGGATGAAATTCGAGAACCTGCTCGACGCATTTTAAGGCCTTCTCGTATTCGCCGCTGTCTTCATAAAGAACGGCCAGATTAAGCAGTGCGCCGACGTAAGGCGTGCCGTTGTTGATGAGCCGTTTATAGTAGTCAATAGCCGCCTGCTCATCGCCTCTGATATCGAGCAAAAATGCCAGATGGAACAGTGCTTTTGAATAAAGCGGGTCAATCTCAATTGCCGCCTGGTAGTTTTCGATTGCCGCATCGTATTGTCCCTGTGCCTGGAGGCACCGGCCGAGGGTATAGTGATATAGAGCACTTACCTTCTGGTAATTTTCACAGGCCTTGAGGACTTTTGCGGCGCCGGCGAAATCATTTTTGACCCGGTAGATGGTGGCCTTTGCGCAATTGACCGCCAGGGTATCAGCTCCCGTCTTTGCTGCTTTATCGAGCGACTCGATTGCTTTGTCATATTGTCCTGTCTTGCGCAGGCAGAAAGCCAGTTCGAGATATTTTTCCTTGCTTTCATCGGCCTTTTCAAGCGGTTCGATTGCCTGGGCATATCTGCCCAGTGCAGCAAGGGCTGCGCCTAATGCCAGATAGCTTTTTCTGCCGGGTTTCGACAGTTCCTGTTCGGTTTTTTCAGCGAAGGTGATTTTATTTTTCTCGCTGGAATTTACGAACTCCGCTGTCGTTAAAATATCGCCGAATGTAATAGTTTCAGCGCCGAACAGGTCAATTTTTGGCTGACTTATCGCTACCATTGCATTTTACTCCTGTATACTCCGAAATTTAATATTCTGCCTTTTGGCAGGACACCCAAAACCCGGTATTATAGCGCAAAATAAAGTATTTGCAATAGCAATTTATATCCCCCGCGTTTTACCGTTATTTGGCCCCCGGGGGGTGCTAACTCGCATAGTTGTGCATACCGGGGAAAATCCTGGAGAGGTTTACCCATAACAGCGTTATCACAATCACCACGATTCCCGCCAATACCAGACCGCTGTTGATACGGGCATATTTTTTGCCGAACATATACCTGAAGTGAAAATATACCACATAAATCAGCCATGAAGCCAGCGACCATAATTCCTTTGGGTCCCATCCCCAATAGTCTCCCCAGGCCAGTTCGCCCCACCAGCTTCCAAGTATCAGACCGAGTGTAAGAAGAGGAAAACCAAAACATATCATTTTATATGTGGCGTTCTCATATCCGGCAAAGTCGTCTGAATTATCCTGTTTTGCTTTTAGCTGGCAGAATGCCTGTACTGCCGCCTTGGCCATTATCACATACGAGATTAGATAAGCCGCTATATGCGGTACGAACAACCAGCTCTGCAGGACCGGCGGCAGCATCTGGGGCTCTGCATTAAAAACAAAACCGGCAGGACACAGCAATATTGCTCCTATAAGCATATCGATTGTTTCACCGCCCACGCATAGCAGTCTGCGGCAGAATATCGAAATCGGATAAACAAACATTCCCATACTTAGGAAAACCTCGAACAAATTCTGAAATGGAACATGGCGGACATTGTACCAGCGACAAGCGAAAGCCGCTGCCGCCAATATGAACCCTGCCAGATAAACAGCCTGTCCCGTTTTTTTCCTGCCAGTTGCTGCTGCGAGAAACGCGGCCAGATATAATGCGATTGTCAGATATATAAGCAGGCCCTGTAATGTATATTTGATAGCCATCTTAGCATCGCCTCATTTGTTATTATTGCCTTTAATATACTCAATAATACGCCTGAACCAAAACTGCCATAATATTCCCGTGCATAGAATCCAGTATCCGCCGTAAACAGCGTATAAGCCGTTATCGGATGTTACCTGCAGAATGGTATATCTTTGCATTTGTGAATCGTAAGAGTTCTGATAAAAATTGTATCCTCCGTAATGCAGTGGATTGTTCACTTTAATGGTTTTGTTTGCTGTTTCTTTTCCATTTTCGATAATCGTTACATCGCTGCAGTAATTATGTATAACCGGTTTTGCGGCAAGCTGAAAATGTCGGCCTTGTTTTGTTTTTATGTCCAATTCCGGAACAAAGTTTTTTTCTGCCGGATAATACTCAATACGAAAATCCCTCAGCTTGATGCTGAAAGGCAGTTCGCCCAATCGCCGGCTGAAATCTTCTGTCATTACATATTTTTCTGAGTCTCCCTTGAAAATGGCCATATAACCGTTTACTATTTTTTCTGTTCCGAAAAGCCGGTTGCTGAGCCGATGACCTGATTCGGAACCCCACATGCTTCCGGCCAAAATCAATAGGCCTCCGAAGTGTATCATAAATTGTGCCGGATTACGGAGTAAGCTGGGGAATTTAACAATGCCTGCTATGAGCAATACTGTCAGGCCGAACCAGTAAATAACAAGTGGAACCGAATTGAAAAGCAGCTTTGCCTTCTGCGCTCCGTAAAATGCCCCCGTGATAGATAAGACAATTAATAGTCCTGTTGCCGGTAAAGCTACCCACATTGTATGTTTGAGTTTTACCATTTATCTCTTTCAGAACCTTGAAGTCTATTTGCCCGTTGACTTTTGATTATATTATATCCGGCTTTAATCGCAACTTATAGCTCTTATTTTTTAACATAATATTACTTGAGGAAAAAAGAGGTTATTTTTGAGCAAAAAGATTGTTGTGTATTTAAAAAAATTTATGAATGATACCGGATTGTCAGCATCAACAAACCCCTTTTGTATATAGGATGCCATGGAGGTCTGTGTCAATTGGACTATTCAATGAATAACAACGGTTGAGAGGCAGAGCGAACAGATATTTCAGGTAATACGTATTATGAAATAATACTAATTAGGGATGTTTATATTATTCTGCTTGTTCGGTAAAATAGGAGGATATATCGATAATAGGTTTAATTGATATAAAGAAGCCAAAAATTGGTCTTGACAATGGAGGAAGATTATGCAAAAAGTCGAATTTATATGCAGGGAAGCGTTTGGAATATTATGAATTTATTCTGTCAGAGCGTTAATTTTAAGGATTGTTCTGCTGCCGCAAGGGAAAGGCTTATGCTTGACCGGCAGCAGCAAGGGGATTTTCTCTGCTCCTGCCGCCAATACCCCGAAATTAGTGATGCTCTTATATTAAATACCTGCAATAGGCTTGAATTTTATTTTTACGCAAGGAAGCGGTTCGATGTCTCGGCAATTATTGGTGATTTTGTTTCCCGCGATTGTTGGAATAAGCACAAACAGACTTTTTATGGCCTTGACGTTACCAGCCATCTTTTTAGTGTTGCCGCCGGACTTGAATCTCAGATTATCGGTGAAAATGAAATTTTTTCTCAATTGAAATCCGCTTATAGTTTTGCGATTCGCTGCGAAACCATAAGGTCTATGTTTCACCATCTTCTGCACAGCGCATTCCGGGCGACGAAGGCTGTAAAAACGCATACGAATATAAGTACCGGGGCGCTGTCCATTGCCCAGGCTGCTGTCGAGCTTGCGATGACTGTCGCGGATGCAAAAGCGAAAGTTTCCGTGCTCGGTTCTGGTACAAATGCCGGGCTTGTTATGAAGCATCTAATCAGAAAAAACATTCAGGATATTGCAGTTATTGCAAGAAATCAGGATGCCGCCGAGCAGTTGATTGAAAAAGCGGGAATGGGACAATTTTTACCGTTGAGCAGACTGGAAGATTGTCTTTCGGATGTAGATATTGTTTTCGCGGCGACATCTTCGCCGCAGCCGCTGCTCACGGCAAAATCAATTCTGCAAATAAGAACAAGGCCTTTGCTTTTAATAGACTTGTCTGTGCCGCCGAACGTTGAACCTGAAGCCGGAAAACATGACAGAATAAGGCTTTTTAATATCGATAGTTTAAATGAGATTATCAGCTCCAATAACCGTAAACGTCTGACCGAGATCCCCAAGGCACGGGCGATTATAGATGAGCACCTGCAGGCATTTTCAAAATGGTTTGAAAATTTGGGCATTGTGCCGACAGTGCTGGAAAAGGCCGCCGGATGAACAGGCTCCGCATAGCAACACGCGCAAGTACGCTTGCGGTTGCCCAGACGCAAATTGTTGTTGAAGCCTTAAAAAAACACGGGCCGAATGCCGGTTTTGAAATTGTCGAGATAAAAAGCAAAGGAGATATCGACAGGAAAAAGCCCTTGTGGGAATTGTCTGAAACAGGGTTCTTTACCACTGCGGTTGAGGATGCTCTTCGTGAAAATAAAGCCGATATTGCCGTGCATAGCTATAAGGATTTGCCGATAGAGGGCTCGGCAGGCCTTGTCGCCTCTGCCGTTCTGGACAGGAGATTTTGTCAGGATTGTCTGGTTTGCAGACAAAAGACAAAATCGCTGAATGATTTGCCGAAAGGCGCCAGGATTGGAACGTCGAGTCTTCGCAGGAAGGCGCAGCTTTTGCATGCCAGGCCCGATTTGGTTTGTGAGCCGATACGGGGCAATGTGCCGACGAGAATAAGTCAGGTTGAAAAAGGCCTGTTTGACGGCACTGTTCTTGCTTATGCCGGTGTTGAAAGACTCGGCTTGACCAAAAAAATTTCTTTCTGTTTCAGCCCTGCAGAATTTATTCCCGCACCGGCTCAGGGTGCCATCGCCGTTCAGGCAGGAGCGGATAACGATGAGATTTTAAAATTGCTTGCTGAAATTGATGACAAAGTATCGCGGATTACCTCTGATGCGGAAAGACTTGTACTGCATAAAATAGGAGCAGGCTGTCACGCACCGGCGGGAGTGTTTGCGCAAATCGCAGACGGTGATATTATGATTTATGCCTTTGTTTCCGACGAAAATGGACGTGAATTTATCAATCGCGAAAAACAAGGTCCGGTTAAATCTGCTCAAAAAATTGCAGAAAATCTGGCGGATGAACTTTTAAAGGCAGGAGCTGGGGAGCTTTTGAAGAATGAATAAAAAATCAAAAGTTTATATTGTCGGTGCTGGTCCCGGCAGTTCGCAGCTTATCAGCATAAGAGGTTCGCAGATTCTCCGGCAGGCCGATTGTGTTATTTACGACAGACTAATCGGAAAGGAGCTCCTGAATTTTGTTTCGGAAAAGGCGGAGCTCGTTTACGTGGGAAAGGAGCATACGGAACACGGCTCGAAACAGGAGGATATAAACCGGCTGATTATTGAAAAGGCCGGCACTCATAAAACGGTTGTAAGGCTCAAAGGCGGCGACCCGATGATTTTCGGCAGGGCAACTGAGGAGCTAAAGTGCCTGGCCGACAACAATATAGATTTTGAAATTATTCCCGGCATCACGGCAGCTTCAGCCGCCGCGGCGTATGCCGGTATTGTTCTTACCGACAGAAATACGGCCTCAGCGGTAACATTTATTACGGGACAGACTGCCGAAGGAAAGGAAATTGATATTGATTTTAAGAGCCTTGTGCAGCTCAATGGCACAATTGTTTTTTATATGGCTGTGAAGAATATGGACAAAATCTGCCAGAGCCTCATATCGGCAGGCCTCGCCGCCAATACGAATGCTGTCGTTGTGGCCGATGCCTCACTGCCCGGCCAGAAAATAGTCAAAGGCGAGGTTTCGGATATTGCTGAAAAATGCGCTCAAAAAAATATTGAGCCGCCGGCCGTAATGATAATTGGAAAAACTTGTTTTAGCTGGTTTGAAAAGCTGCCTTTGTCCGGCAAAAAGGTTCTTGTGACTCGCGATAAGGCAGGTAATGCCGATTTTGCATCCAGACTTGCTGCTCGCGGTGCAGAGGCGGTTGAATACCCCGCTTTTGAGATAAGGGATTTGACTGATGCTCCGGAATTTAAACAGATTATGGGGGAGATTAAAAATTTTGACTGGGTCTTCTTCACAAGCGCAACCGGCGTAGGGTTGTTTTTTGAAGCGATAAGCAGATTAAATAGAGATTCACGGATTTTTGCAGACGCAAAAATCGCCTGTATCGGCTCGGAAACCGCAAATGCACTTTCGGATTTCGGTATAAAAGCCGATTTTGTCCCGAAAGTTTTCACGTCTGATGAATTGGCAAAAAGTTTTATAAAAAAATACAAACCCGTCTGTAAAAAAGTTTTGCTTTTGCGTTCCGCTCTTGCAGATTCACAGCTTGCTGAAAAACTTGAATCAGCAGGTGCGAAAATCAAAGCTGTCGCAATTTATACAGCGGAAAAAAACAAAGCCGGCCCTTCTGAAATTATTGAACGATTGAAGAAAGATGCTATAGACTGGATAACCTTTGCAAGCGGTTTCGCTGTCGAATGTTTTTTTGCTGATTTCAGCGCAGAGGATATAAATAAAGAAACAAAGATAGCTTCAATCGGCCCGGCAACTTCCGGGACCCTGAAAAAATTTGGTATAACGCCGGCGGTCGAAGCGAAAGAACATACTATCGACGGTCTGATTGAAGCAATGGAAGAAGTAAAATGATTAATGTTTCAAGATTATATTGCGGTGTTGAAAACCAGTCGGACAGGTTTCGTTATCGCTCTGACGGCGAACCAGGGCCGGTTTTCGTCTATAATTGCACAAACAAATGTAACCAGAATTGCCTGCACTGTTATGGCAAAACCGGGTTGACCGGCGAACTTGATACCACACAGGCAAAAGAGCTTTTAAAACAGCTTGCCGGAATTAAATGTGCCGTTGTTCTTTTCAGCGGCGGTGAACCTCTTGAAAGAGCCGATATATTTGAGCTTCTCGATTTCTCGCACAAACTCGGCCTGCGGACAGTTCTCTCGACAAATGGCAGTTTAATAGATTCTGACACCGCAAAAAAACTTGTTCGCGCAGGCGTATCTTATGCCGGCATTTCAATCGACGGCAATCAGAAAACTCATGATGATTTCAGGCGCACAAAGGATGGTTTTAAAAAAGCGATTGACGCTGTAAAATTTTGTAAAGATGTAAATCTGAAAGTCGGCCTTCGTTTTACAATCACAAATCGCAATTACAATCAGATACACGATATTTTTGCTCTTGCCGCGCAATTGAATATTCAGAGAATCTGTTTTTATCATCTGATTTCAGCAGGGCAGGCGGCAAAAAGTAATCTTAAATGTACCGGCCGCCAGGTTCGCCAGGCCTTAAACGATATTCTCGATTGTGCAAAAAATTATGCGCAAAAAGGCGTAACCGAAGTGCTGACAGTAGGCAATCATGCCGATGGTGCGTTTATTTTAAACCGTTTGAAGCAGGAAAATTCGCCGCTGTATCAAAAAAGTTTGAATTTGCTCCAGAAATTCGGCGGCAACAAAATCGGCGTTAAACTTTTCGCTGTTGATTCTGCCGGAAATGTCCACCCCGACCAGTTCTGGCAGAATTTTTCATTAGGCAATATAACAGAAACAAAACTTGAAGATATCTTGAAAAATTCCTTGAATATATTTAAAGATAAGACTCTTTTTGCACCCCAAAGGTGCAGGAAGTGTCGTTGGCTTAATCTCTGCGGCACTAACGCCAGATTCCTCGGCGATGATTTAAAATCTGAATGGCTTTTGGAACCGGAATGTTACCTGAGTGATGAGGAAATAAAAATAACAGGAGTATCAAATGCGGAATTTGCCCGTCAGGATGCGAAGGCTTAGAAAAAGCGATTCGATGCGAAGACTCGTCAGAGGCGTTAATCTCTCTGTCGATAACTTTGTTTATCCTTTGTTTGTCTGTCCGGGCAGAGGGATTAAAAAAACAATTGAATCAATGGCAGACTGTTTCCACTTTTCGCCTGACAAAGTGGTTGATGAGGCGAAGGAAGTGTTTGATTTGGGAATACCGGCGATTCTCTTGTTTGGCCTGCCGGAAAAGAAAGATGAAAAAGGCTCTCAGGCCTATAACGATAATGGCACAGTCCAGCAGGCGATTAGAAACATCAAAAAAGCTGTGCCGGATTTGTTAATTATTACAGATGTTTGTTTGTGTGCCTGCACCGACACCGGCCATTGCGGCATAATAAAGGATGGGAAAATTGATAATGACGCCACCTGCGAAATCCTGGCTAAAGTTACCGTTTCCCACGCGAAAGCCGGCGCTGATATGGTTGCGCCGTCAGATATGATGGATGGCAGAGTGGGCATTTTACGAAAAGCCCTCGACGAAAATAATTTTGTTGATACTGCGATTATGTCTTATTCCGCGAAGTATGCATCCTCATTTTACGGCCCGTTCAGAGACGCTGCCGATTCTGTTCCCGCCTTTGGCGACAGAAAAACCTATCAGATGGATGTCGCATCTTCAGCCAGACAGGCGATGCGGGGAATTGAGCTCGATATCGCCGAAGGTGCCGACATTGTAATGATTAAGCCTGCTTTGTGTTTCCTTGATATTATTTCTCAGGCCAGGCAGCGGTTCGATGTGCCCATCGCCGCATATAACGTTAGCGGCGAATATATGATGATAAACACCGCCGCGCAGCAGGGCGTTTTCGATAGAAAATCCGCGATGATTGAAACTCTTACAGCAATCAAAAGGGCGGGCGCGGACATTATTATAACTTACTTTGCGAAAGAAGTTGCAAAATGGCTTCGCCGGTAAAAAAACCTCGTGTTGTTGCCTTTGAAGTTACCCGCAAATGTAAAATGAGCTGTATTCATTGCAGGGCCTCCGCTCAATCTGATTTTCAAAATGACCTTACAACAGACCAATGCAAAAAAATCATAAAATCTGTCGCTGATTACAATAGATGCGTCCTGATTTTTACCGGTGGCGAACCTTTCGAAAGAGACGACATATTTGATTTGATTGATTTTGCTAATTCCTGCGGCCTGGCCGTATCGGTCGCAACCTGCGGCTATAATTTCGACCGGACAAAGGCGGAAAGATTAAAGGAAGCGGGTGTGCTCACGCTTTCTTTTTCGCTCGATTCCGACAATCCCGAAGAACACGATAATTTCAGGCGGACTGCTGGCGCGTTTGAAAAAACTCTTGAAGCCGTAAATATCGCAAAAAATACCGGCCTGAAATTTCAGATTAACACGACTGTTACGAAACTAAACGCCGACAAATTGCCGGCACTTGCAAAACTCGCTGAAAGTCTTGGCGCTTATTGTTTCAATCCTTTTATGCTTGTCCCTGCCGGCAGGGCGGAGGGGCTTTCTGACATCGCCCTGACCAGCAGAGAATATGAAAAGGTTTTGGATACAGTTGCCCGGTTAAAGGCCAAAAGCAAAATTGACGTGCGTTTCACCTGCGCCCCTCGTTTTGCGGTCGTTTATAAGGATTTATACCCGCAGTCAAAGAAGAAAGCTTTTGGCTGTCTTGCCGCAGCTGATTTTGCGTTTATAAGTCACGCAGGTGATGTGCAGACCTGCGGCTTTTTGAAAATTTCCGCAGGCAATTTGCTCAAGAGTGATAATTTAGGCAATATCTGGGAAAAATCTGATTTTTTAAATTCAATTCGCCAAAAAAAATTCTCCGGCAAGTGCGGCTATTGTAATTATATTGAAATTTGCGGCGGCTGTCGCGCAAGGGCGTTTGCCAGGAACAACGATTGTCTAAGCTCCGACCCGTTATGTTCTTACGTAAATTTACCCACCGGCCTGGCCACCGTAGCTTTACCGAGAGTGGAAGCCCTGGCGAAAGCGGAGCCGGTCAGTACGCTTATTGCGGCTCATATAGAGGACGATAAACTTTCTGCTGCTGCAAATACTGTAAATTCCCTGCCAAACGTTTCTCATAACTATTTGAGAAATCACTACTTCAATCTGTGGTTTACCTTGAAAGCTGCCGATTTTGACCGGATAGAAAAGATTGTTGAGGGACTTTCGAAAGAATTCAAAACAGATTTTTTCTCTTTTCCTGCAACCAAACGTTATAAACTGGCTAAATCTGCCGTTAAACGTCATCGGCCGCCGGATGTGTTTAACGCTTTGTTCTGCTGCTGGGCTGATGAAACGGTTTTACAACCAGTAGTAAAGTTTTTATGCGATTTGCCGCAGGTAAGTCATTGTATCCAGCGAAAGCCTTTGCCGCACTGGCCTTACAATATTTATATAATGCTGCATGAAAAAAGTCCTCAACAGCTTGAAAAAATCATCGATAATTTTGTTAACCGATTTGATATCAAGCAGTTCCAGACTATGCCCACTGTGAAATCTTTGAAGAAGTCCTGAAACTTATTTTTTCTTGTATGCCTTTTCGGGGTCGTAGACTTTTTCTGCGATAAACTCAAGCTCTTTTGGATTATTTTTTCTAACCGCTCTGTAAAAACAGGACTTGTAGCCGACGTGACACTGGCCTTGGTCGACCTCAACCTTTAAAATCAAACAATCCTGGTCGCAGTCGACGAGGATTTGCCTGACCTTCTGGATGTGGCCGCTTTCTTCGCCTTTTTTCCATAATTTCTTCCGGCTCCTGCTGTAAAAGACCGCCCGGCCGGTTGTTATCGTTTTACCAAGCGCCTCTTTGTTCATAAGCGCAACCATAAGTATCTGCCCGGTCTTTACATCCTGCGATATGGCTGTAATCAGGCCGTTAGAGTCGAATCTCGGCTCAAAATTTGTGCCTAACTCGATTTGTTTTTCTGCTGACAATTTTTAACTCCTTATTTATGTTCTTGCCGATAAATGTTTTACACGTTATTATGTTCGGATTCAAGCTTTATTAGGAAATAGTTTTTTGGCGCAAAACAGCAAAAAAAGCAAACATCTTTCGCACCTTATCCGCTTTGCCATCGCAGCGATAGCGCTGTATTTCGCATTCAGGGGTGAAAGCATAAAAGGTATCGTAAAAGTTTTTGGCAATCTGAACCTTTTTATTTTTGTCATTGCGTTAGGACTGTTCGCGGCAGGGAATTTGGTTTTTGTCCTGCGATGGCTCATCCTGCTGCGAATACAAGGTGTGCATGTTGATTACTGGTCTGCACTTAAACTTCATCTGCTGGGCCTGTTTTACAACAACTGCCTGCCCGGCTCGGTGGGCGGCGATTTGCTGAGAGCGTGGTACGTAACAATGCATACCGAAAAGAAAATCGAAGCGGCCTTGAGCGTTTTTGTCGACCGTGCCATCGGTCTTGGGTGCACCATAGCAATGGTTTTCCTGACCTATTGGGTGATGCCTAAAGGCGGCGAAGGAACACAATTCGCGCTGGGAGCTGATTTTAGCCTTGTTTCCCTTTCGGTCAAACTCCTGCTGGGGATTTTGATAATGGCTGTATTGGGCGCTATTGTTATCACTGTAATGTATTTCAACAGGAAACTGAAGCCTATCCTTTTGAAATATGTTTTTATCCTCAGTATCCAATGGAAGTTATGGTTTGACAGAATCATTACGGCTGTCAAACTTTACTGCTGCAGACCCTTTATTATGCTTCTGGCAATTGTCCTTACCTTTATATGCCAGTCAATGCCGATTTACGGCTTGTACTTGGTAGGCAAAGACTTAGGCATCCAGGCACATCCGAGATACTATTTTATGTTCTTTCCACTTTCCTGGATAATAGGCGTTATACCCATAAGCGTCGGCGGAACAGGTGTGATGGAACTTGGGCTAAAAGGACTGTTCGGAAAAGTCGCACAAGTTACGGAAACACAAGGCCTTATACTGGCCCTGACACAAAGAATTATGTGGCTCCTGATATCAATACCCGGCGTTATAATCCACCTTACCGGAAAACATTTACCCGATAAGGAAGAAATCAAGAAGGAAATTGGCTCGTAAATACTTTAGAGGACAGGAGATAAAACGTTAAGCGGTTGCGGTTGCGAGGCTCGTCAGAAAAAGTAGTGAGGATGAGGTAAGGAAGTGTGTTAAGTAGTGAGGTAAAGTAGTGAGTCCCGATTGAACATCAAACTAAGTTACAAGAACATAAGTCCTTTGTTTTCGTTGTAGATTTTGAAACGTACTATAAGGACTTATGAACCCATTCGACAAGCTCAGGGCAAGCTCAAAATAAGGACTTACAAACTATTTTTACGTAATTTTGGCAATAAAAGAGATGGTTAAGCGTAAATTGTTATAAGTTATTTTAATTAAATGTCTTATATGAATTTTGAGGGAATTGGGAGGAAGCGAAAAAACTGATATAACAACAACAGTGACAATGAATTGTGGGATTTTTTAAAATTTTTGATTATTTTCCACAGATTTTGATTTTCTTTGATTTTT
>Ga0315286_10000107_pt1 | contig 57204 bp, 54 predicted proteins | sample YL17G10_0_MG_FD_205038 | JGI IMG/M metagenome (GOLD analysis project Ga0315286, IMG submission 205038) | Sediment microbial communities from Yellowstone Lake, YNP, Wyoming, USA - YL17G10_0 | ecosystem: Environmental > Aquatic > Freshwater > Lake > Sediment | place: USA: Wyoming | collected...
TTCTCGCAACATTGTTATTATTGTTTCTGCTGTGTGTCGCTTCTTACTCATCTTCTTTTACCCTTTCTATGATCTCAATATACTAACTTATCTTTGGATCACTTTTCGGGGGGCAGGTCACCACCTTTTTAGGTAACGACTAATTGGGGTGTCTAAATTTATTTTTCCTAACTCGGTTAATTTCATTACCCCAACTGCCGTTACAAATTTTGACAGAGATGATACTTGAAAAATCGTATTTCTGTTTACTGGTTTGTTGTGTGAATAGAAAATCTCTTTTTCAACTTTGCCATCCTTCATTATAGCCATTGCAAAGTTTCCAACAAACTCTTTTTTGATGTTTTCATTCACGGCATTTATAAATGATTCTGTGTCCCCGCTGTTAGTAATTGGCTTATGCCACCAACCGTTAAGTGTCCCATAAAGTACAACGCCTGCCCAAGTAGCCGACAGTAGAACTATAGCAAGTGTATATTTAAAAAATCTTTTCATTTTCTGTTTTTTAGGAATGTCTCTTTAAAATTGCCACCAACTAGTGTATTAACGAATTTCGTTTAGCCGTCCGAATTGGCATGATAGACGAATGTCGTTTAGCCAGCCGATAGGGAGGGATATACGACATATGTCGTTTATCCCCGCTCGTATCGGACAGAACGCTTCATTTGTAATATCAATAACATTTCCATTATCAGGTATCAATATAACGTAGAAAAGTGCCAAATCGAAAACTTATTCACCCAAATCGCTCCAAGTCATCTGCTCAAAAAAAATCGTTAGCAAGAATATAAAACTTAACAAAACAAAAGTTTTTTTTTACTTCACCTGTAAGGGATCGTAGCCGCAACCTTTGCCGAAGGCATCCCCATGGGAAAGGTTGTGTACTCAGCTCAAATTCGCAGACATAAAGTCTGCGGCTACCCGCCTATTTTGGGTAACAGGCATCAATCAGTTTGGGCAGAATCTCGCCGGATTTACCGAGCAGTACCTCATCCGCTTGACAGCTCAATTCAGTCCTCTCTAAATTAATTTCAACCACGTAAGCACCTGCGTGCTTTGCTATCATCGGAAGAGATGCGGCGGGATAAACAACGGCAGAGGTTCCTATCGAGAAGAAGATGTCGGCACGCTCAGCCGCCGCTTCTCCGGCATCCCACTGATCCTGAGGAAGAAATTCGCCAAACCATACAACATCCGGCCGTATCAATCCGCCGCAAGTACAGCGAGGCGCTTTTTCTTGTGTGATTATCTCTTTGTTGGAGTAGCTCTTTTGGCAGTCGATACAATAATTCCGTTCAATGTTTCCGTGAAGCTCATAGACAGTTTTACTTCCAGCCCTGCGATGAAGATTGTCGATGTTCTGCGTTATTATAGCAAAGTTTTTATGGTGCTTTTCCATTTCTGCCAGCGCATAATGTCCGGGATTTGGTTTAATGTTTGCGATAATTTGCTTCCGGTATTTATACCACTCCCACACAAGATCGGGATTGCGCATGAAGGCATCGAAGTTTGCAAGCTCTTCGGGGCGGAATTTTTTCCAGAGTCCGTCTTCACCTCTGAATGTCGGCACACCGCTTTCGGCTGAGATACCTGCACCCGTGAAGACTGCGACCGATTTCGCATCCTTTAGTTTTGATATTAATTTATCTGAAAACATTTTAAAACAACTCACTTCGGTCTCAACACAAGATGTTCCCAATTCTGTTTGTTAATTTCGTCCCAACTGATTGTTGTTCGGCGGTATCCGCCGTTAAGCCAAAGCGAAACCTGGTCGTCATAATGTTTGTACATCGGCTGGCCCGACTGCCCAAGAGTAATGACCGAATATGCCTGAGCAGGTTCAGCCATGTCGACAATCTGCCTCATTGATGGTGCCGCAAATAACCGGAACGGATCGTTTAATTTGAATGCACCTTTGTTAACGGTCTGCTCGCTGCCGCCAACAGGAAATGGACCGACATTGAAAACCTTATCGAGCGGTTTGCGCTTTCCAAAAGGATGCTCAAAAATAACCTGGTGCACTTTTCCCCACTGCCATGTTTTCATCTCGTTTCCAAGAGATGCGTTCAGTTCATCTACTGCTTGAATAAAACTCTTTCGAATAATCATGGGCTTAGTCTCTATCGTATCGGTTCGGATATCATCGAACCACTGAGAGTTTTCCATCTGAAGCAGCTGACTTGTAACACGATACGGGACTGCAAGCGAATAGAGAAAATCATTGAGCACTTCTATTCCAAGCTCATCTTCGTAGATATTGTAAATGAGCTTGACAAAAAAAGTGTTAACGATAGTGGAGGCGATGTCGTTCGGCGTGCATCGGTAGTTCCAATTTCGTAAGTAGACTAAAGCGGCATTTACCGATGATTCAATCACGATATCTGTACTGAAAACATGCAGAATCTGATCCGTGAGGTCACGGCAATAATACGAAACAACGTCTTGCTGGAATTGTTGAAAATCCTGTACAGTGATTTTTTCCAGAGAAAGCAGATCGTTTATCCTGTTGTATCGCGATAGAGGTTCCCAAAGTGTGGAGAGGTAATAAGGATACGTTTGATCTATAAACTTTTGGTTTGCCGAAACAATCACTCCGCTTTTTGGATTAAAAATCTTAGGTAATTTATCGAATAGTAAATATCCCCGCCACTCGTCTTCACCTGTGCTGCCATTTAGTAAAAGATTTCCAGCGTGCTTACCGCGAACAGGAACCCTGCCTGCCATCCACCATCCGATATTGCCGCGAACATCGGCATACACCATGCATTGGCTTGGAACGGTTAATTGCTTAATGCCTTCCTCGAATTCAATTTTATTCGTTGCTCGATCAATCCGGTAGAAACCTAAAATCTCGTCGCTAATATCGAAACCTGTCCATTGCATTGAGATGGGTGGATGACGATGCACCGAAGCAGCATGAGAATGCTCAGACATGGGATGAACATCGTTAATGATCGGACCGTGATGTGTTGAGCGAACGGTAATAACGACACTATCTGATGAACCGATATGAATTACTTCATCGTGAGTTTGCATGTGGAGATATTCATTTTTGAATCGGTAGTAGTTTGGTTTAAGAGAATCTTCCTCCTCAATGTAAAAATCGGCATCATCGAGCATTGCATTAGTGAAGCCCCATGCAAGTGAATCGTTGTGCCCAATAACCACGAGTGGAACACCCGGAATCGAGACACCCGCAACATTCCATCCGGGTGCTGAAAGATGCATCTCGTACCATTTTGCTGGAAGAGATACCAAGAGATGTGGATCGTTTGCAAGAATCGGTTTACCGCTTACTGATTTTGATGAATCTATTACCCAGGCATTGCTTCCTGCTGAGAAAGGTCCCATATTAAAATAATCCCGGTAACTGCGAACCTCGGCGAGAAACCTGTGAAGATCGTCCGGATTACAATTTACCAGATGTTGAGAAGCATTTGTTGACAACACTTCGGGGTACGAAAGAAAAATTTCAAGAAATTTTTCAGGTGGAACCAGAGTCTCAATTTCAGCATATGTAAGGTCAACCCACCAGGCAAAGTTTAATTCCCATCCCATCAGGCGCGCGATGATGAGACTGTGCTGTACCGTCCACGGCTCCGGTTCATAGTTGAGCATATCGAACTCGACGGGATATTTCCCTTGATGAGTGGTAATAAACTCATTCACACCTTCCGTATAGTCTTCAAGAAGTCGCCGCGAAGTGGGATGAAGGTGTTTCTCTAACGATTCAGCAAGGGCCGCAAATCCCAATGTACGGAAGAGTTTATCGAATTTTACAGTCGCAGTGTCAAGCAGCTCTGAGAGTCTCCCCTGCCCCACCCGCCTGCCTAAATCCATTTGCCACAAACGGTCCTGTGCGTGAACATATCCAACAGCGTACATTAGATCATGTTCATCGCGTGCTGAAATATGCGGCACACCGTATTCATCACGAAAAATATCGACCGACTCATAAAGTCCCACGACATTAATAGTACCGTTTGTAACTGGATATGATTTCGTAATAAGATGCCGCAAGAAAACATAAGCTGAAATAAGAACAATCAGTAAAACGATCCCTACGCCTATGCTGATTTTTGTAAGTTTAGACATTGAACAAATTCTTTAAAATAAAAAATCCCGTTCCGATTAAATCGGAGCGGGATAATATACGTTATTACCTTTTTTAGTGCAATCTATTAGAATCGATACAACATCGTTGCGATTAAGGTATTAGTATGGATTTTCTCCTTGGATACGAATGGAGGAAAATATCCGGGATCAGCATTTACTTCATGGTTGATATCCCAATATCCGTACGCATAACCTAAGTCCAGCTTAATTGAATTATCAATAAGCCAACCGAGCCCTGCGGTAACATATTTTTGTGCATTTGTTTTTGTATGGAATTTAAAGGGAGATGGTAGGTATGCAAATCCAGCACGAACCTGAAGATCGGTAGTTGGAATTGAATATTCAGCACCAACTCGAACATTCGTCGTGGGTTCCATATCGAGCTTGATAATAGTGTTTTCATCTAAAAGGTCGCTATACGTATTGCGAAATTCCATCTGTGTCCAATCGGTATAGTCGATATTACCGGAAAACAGTAAATCGTTGAATGTCCACGAAAATCCTGCACTAAAGACATAAGGAGTTGTAAGATCAAACTCAGAATAGCCACCATCATTACTTAAAAAATCACTATCAGGAAGATCATCATAGTAATTCAGGATATCAGACCAATCATCTCGTAAGGAGAAATAAGACGGAAATTTAATACTAACTCCAAACCGCCCTTGGCGGTTTCTTGTTTCATATAGTAATCCCATCCGCCCCGTGAAGCCGCCGATATCTTCATTGATATTATATTTTCGGTTAATCTGATAAAATTTGTATAAATTATCTACATCGTTGCCCGTGTAGTCTCTATTGTAAGTGTAAGTTCCCGAAATAAAATTTAGTGAGACTCCGAGGTAGAAACCTTTTGCTGCTTCAAGAGCACCAGCAACAATCCAGTTATTCAAACCGCCATTCTCGAGAACCTTGGTATCAATATCTATACTGTCGGGATATTCAGCAAACGTAACTCCTTTTGGAGACGGATTAAATCCCTTAAGGGCAATCGCCGTTGTAAAATCGACTTGCCTTGCATATCCTAATGCAAACACCAAGCTTCCTTTCGCGACAGGAAAAGGATAAACAAGTCCAAAGCTGTTTAAATTTGTAGTGCTGTTTGTGAACTTTTCTTTGTTACCCAGGAAGTTATTTTCACTTCCGTATGAGAAGTGAGAAAGTCCCATAGAAAATTCGTTCGTTCGGATTTGAGCTAATCCCGCTGGATTCCAATATACCGCTGAAAAATCATTTGCGATACCGGTATATGAAGTTCCAAGCCCTAAAGAGCGAGCACCAACACCGAGGCCCAAATAGGAAAGGCGGTATGCGTCTTCCTTAAATTGAGAAAGTCCAAATTGAACAAGAACAAGAAATAATATAGAGATGAGTATTACTCGAATTGTTGTTATCATATTCGTTAAATTCCTTTATAAGAATAATTGTAACTTATGGTCTTCTGCTGCGCGAATCGCCACTATTACTGTTACCGCCATCATTCCGTTTCGAACCGCTATTTGATGGTTGTGGTGGTGGTGACGACTGACGCGGTTGAGGTGATGGTGGTGGTGTATAACTTGGAGCGTTACCACGATCGGTGCGTGGTGGTGTTTGATAAGTTGGTGGAGGTGTATTCGTTCCTCGTTGTGAAGATTTCGCACCCGTATCTCTTCGCCGGCTATTCTGTGTCTGGCGGTCTCCCTGACTCGATGCGCGGACATTACTTTCGATCCGCCGCTGTGGACCCCAATCGTCCCGACGTACCGAATGAGAACCATCTGCCCTACGACGCGAAATATCTTGCACATTTGATGTATTCCGATTCGGTGGGGCGCTGCCTGGCGTATTACTTAGACTTGCACCTACCGGTAGATTAATATCCGTCCTTCCGGTGTTTTGAATTTCATATCCACCTGCCCGAGCATCGCGATCCCGACCTGCACTAAGAACTGAACCATCTGTTCTTCTTCCGCCAGAATGGACGGTCGTTCCATATCCATAATCATAACCATAATAATACGCAGGATTATAATAGTATGGAGAATAACCGTAATAGGGATACCAAGCCGGTGAGTAGTAATTATACCACGAGCTGTATCTCCATGCGTAATCGTAGAACCAAGGATCTGCATACGCCAAGCTGAATGCGGCGGAGGGCCAATAAGAGGATGGATAGTAATAAGAATATCCTACATGTGGGCGATAAGAATCTTCACAACAACCTGATTCATCACGATATTCTCCACCTTCATTTTCACTAATGATTGAGTCATTGTTTTGCTGCCCGGTTGTTGTATATTCTTCATCTCCTTCTTGTTCGTCTCTCATCGAAGCAAGCTGTGTATAACAGCCGGAAAATATTAAAAGAAAAAGTCCTACGCAGCTTAATAGGGTTAAAATTGTCAACTTTGTTTTCATAAGATACCTTCACTTTCTTTAGAGTTCACAGACTTTCTAAAATACAACATCAATGCCAGAGTACTGGTGTCGCTATTCTAAATTTACTCATATAACAACAAGAAAACAAGGTTTTTCCCTGAAAAATCTATTTAACTAAAAATAGTGTGTGGGGAAACGGACAGAATAACTTCTAACCGTTTTGTTTTCAACACATTAAGGAGATTTCACATATTCCAGATTCATTGTGCGGTTACCGACGGTTATTTCCCGTTGATTTTGGAAAATATCTTTCAGATTGAAACCAATCGAGAAACCCTTCCCGACAGAAACCCAAGCGCCTAAATTGAGATACCCTCTTCCTTTGCCAAGCGCTTTATTGTGGCTGTCGTTCCATCCAATGTTATACTCGGTTAAGATTGAAAAAATAGGTCCCACGGTTTTTTCAACCCCCACGAATACATTTGGATCTTTGTCATCATCGGCACGCTCAAGGACACTATAATTTACACCTCCGTGAAAACTAAGAAAGCCAAACGCCTCATAATTTTTACTCGCTACAGCGTAGAATCCCATCGATTTAATTGTGTACCGGCTGAGTTGCTTGTTGTAAACTTCCTTACCTTGTGAATCGAATCCAAGCGCCAGCGCTGGAACGATAACAGTTTCATTGAGGAGCCGGAGTTTAATCTGAAATCCGGGAGTCGCATTCCATTTTGGTTTTTCATTTCCAATGATGTTCACACCGCCATACGAAATTCCAATTAACAGTCGGTCGAACACCCCAACCGATGTACCGACAAGAAGTCCACCACTTTGATAAAAATCCATATCAAGCGCAAGATTACCATGTGGGATTATGCCGGCAGTGGGCAGATCAATCAAGTATCGCGGCTCTATTTTTGCGTTTGAACCTGCTGAACCCTGTGCCCACATGATCTGATTGCTCAGAATGATGCTCATCCAAAGAGGAAGAAATATTTTCAAAGCTCCAGGTAACTTATTAAATCTGTTTTTCATAACATTGATAGAATAAAATAATTTATTAAAACTACTTCATTGCCTCTTTCAGTATTCTTCCCTCACGAGTTGGTGGAGAGTCAATTCCCAAAGCTGCTGCTAATGTTGCGGCGATGTCAATCGGACTTGCTTGTTCGTAATATATTCCTTGTTTAAAGTTCCTTCCAAACAAAATAAGCGGGACGTGGGAATCGTACTCATACGGCTGGCCATGATTCGAGCCAACACTATCACCACTCATGATGTTGTACGGCTTAAGCAGATAAATCACATCACCGCTGCGCTGAGGGTGGAATGTTTTTTCCACCTTTTCACCAAGGGTCGTGGAGAAATGTCTATTCGCAATCTCGTCTCTTGTGATCACGTCTGCAATAAACGGTAAGCTTAATAATGAATCCTTCAGAACACGCATGGCTGAATCTGGAGAAATATTATATTCTCTCATCACATCCCTGTTGAGATAAATATCGCATTCAACAATCTGTTCTATCCAATTCTTTCCGGAAGGATTTCCAAGTTTATTCTGGAGAACACGCTCTGCAAATTTTACAATCTCCCGTGATTTGACCCTGCCTGCCGTAGAATTGGGTGACCTTTTCCTGAGATATTCTGGAATTGGTGCTATGCCATGATCACTTGAAAGGGCAATGAGACAATTCTCTAATCCGATTTGTTTTTCTAAAAAGGAGAAAAACTGTCCGAGCATTTCATCTGTTTTCAATATGTTATCAAATGTTTCATGACTGTTAGGTCCAAATGCATGTCCAATCTCATCGGTTGCAGAAACTCCAATACAAAGAAAATCAGTCACACCGTGCATTCCTAAAGATTCCGCTTTGAATACTTTGCGTGCAAATTCAAGCAGAGATTCAGTAGCGAATGGTGAATGGTTAAGTGCAATATAATAGGATGGGGTGATGGTGGAAGAATTTTCTCCAACGATAATGTGAGGGAATTTTTTATTTATCTTTGCCCAGTTTGCTTCATATGGTACATCATCATCATCGCAGAGGAATGCCGCTGCTTCTGCGTTGCCTTCTTTCCACTCAACACCGAAATATTTCTTGAGAAAACCCACACTGTTAAATTCTCGAATGTAATCTGGCAGCGCCTGCATATAATAAGTCGAAGTTATAAATAATGAATCTTCTGTCCAATAAGCAATGCCAAACTTGCCAGCCATGAGTATTGCAGCTCTGTCTTTATTAGATACCGCAATTACCTTCGAGTGAAAGTTGGTTTGCAGCCGAAGCATATCTCCAATTGTATAGGTTAACAGATTCTTAGGAGAACGGCCCCCACTTTTATTCCCGATGACTTTTGCAGAGTCATCATTTACACAGCCAATCCTCTTTTTCTTCGCGCGATCATACCAATCATTCCCGATTATACCGTTGGTGTTACTGTAAGTTCCGGTACTAATTGCTGCATGGCCCGGCGATGTTTTAGTGAATGCATGTTCGTATTCTGCATTGACAAAGTTTGCACCGTGCTGAAGAAGATAATTAATTCCTCCGTTCTTTGAGAAGTAAGGTTGAAACCGCTGAATATAAGAATACGGGAATTGATCGAGGACAATAACGACAGCAACTTTCGGCGGCTGTGCCAAAAGAGTCGAAGTAAAAGCAAGTAAAGCAGTCAGGACAAGATTAAGTTTTTTCATGCTGAGATAATCCAAATGATAATTATGGGAATAAGATAAAGATTTTTTTACCAATATGAAATATCATTGTTTGAATATTAGAAAAAATTTCTGCATTTTTAAATCATGGTAATCATGTAAATCTTAGCCAATGCTATTAGTTATCCCATCAATAGAAATCAAGAATGGAAAGTGTGCTCGCAGAGTACAAAGTAATGGGGGAATTGCTTTTAGCGATGATCCCGTAGAGATGGCAAAACTGTGGCGGAAGGAAAATGCTAAGACGTTGCACGTTACAGATGTTGATGGTGCTCTTCAAGGTCACCCTATCAACTTCAAAATTATTAAACAAATGGTAGAAACCGTGGATATTCCCATCGAGCTTGGCGGTGGGATGCGAACATATCGTGACGTAGAATTAGCATTGGAAAACGGTATTTTTCGTGCAGTCATCGGAACTATGCTGATTGAAAACCCGGATGAGGCAAAACGTACGATTGATAAATTTGGTGCAAGCAAGATCGTTCTTGGCATTGATACAAAAAATTATCGAGTAGCAATAAAAGGCGGAGAGGAAGATTCAGGTTTAACACCCGTTTCTGCCGCCCTGAACGCAAAGCAGCTTGGATTTAGACGACTGCTTTACACCAACGTACTCACCGATGGAATAACACGAAAACCGAATTTTGAAGCAATCAAATTATTGGCTGAAAAAACTCAGATGAGGATAACTGCATCCGGAGGAATTTCAGGTTTGGAAGATTTATTAAAACTTCAAGAACTTGAACCGCTCGGTATCGATTCAGCAATTATTGGCAGAGCGCTTTATGAAAATAAATTTTCCTGTCAGGGATTATGGCGATTGTGCGAAGCAGGAGATTTTCCTTATACAGCGAAGGTCTAATATGACCATCACTGTCATCGGTCACTTTTGCTTCGACGTCATTGAACATCCCAGTGGTGATGAAATACATAGCTACGGTGGAATTTTCTTTTCTGTCGCGGCGCTGGCAAGTCTCCTCGGACAGCATGATACAGTTTTTCCTATCTTCGGTGTCGGGAAAGCAGATTACGATTCCTTAATCGAACGATTGAAAGCACATCCGAATGTTAACACTTCCGGAATTTTCAAGTTCAACGATCTGACAAACAAAGTCCGATTGATATATTCATCAAAAGGAAAACGGATCGAATGTTCGAAAAATATATCGGAACCGATACCGTGGAAACGAATCCGTCCATTTCTTGAAAGCGATATGATTTTGGTAAACATGATCTCTGGTTTTGATATAACACTTGAAACGCTCGATGAAATCAGAATGGAAATCAGAGAAAAACAAACACCGATTTATCTGGATGTTCATTGCTTGGCATGTGGCATTAATCCGGATTTCACAAGATTTTTCCGCCCTATCGATACTTGGCGGCGGTGGTTCTTTATGCTTCATGGTGTGCAAATGAATGAAGACGAGGCAGCAAGTATTAGTTCGGAACGATTTGATGATGCAACGCTTGCAAAACATATACTTGCGTTAAATACGAAAACACTGCATATTACACGAGGTGAGCGCGGAAGCACCGTTTTTATCAACGAAAATAAAAACATTAAGCGGTTCGACATCGCCGGCATCGAACCTGAAAAAGCAGTGGATACAACTGGCTGTGGTGATGTGTTTGCCGCAGCATACTGTGTGCATTATTTGAAAACAAAGGATGTTGTCGCATCAACAGAGTTTGCAAACAAGGTGGCTTCATTCAATGCGCAGATTCTTGGTTCAAAAGAAATTGATAAACTTTATATATTTAATTTAGAGAAAGATGTAGTTCAGGAGAGAAAAGCATGAACATTGCGATCGTTGGCTATGGGAAAATGGGACAAGAAGTTGAGAAAATTGCTAAGGAACGAAAGATCAGTGTCAAGTTAACGCTGGACATCAATAATAATTTAAACGGTATGGCTATTACACCACAAGCTATGAAGGATGTTGATGTTTGTATCGACTTCTCTACCCCTACTGCCGTGGTTCATAATATTGTTGCCGCTGCCGAATGTAAAACGAATATCGTTGTTGGAACAACCGGCTGGTACGATAAACTTAAAGAAGTCGAGAAGATTGTCAAAGATAAAAAAACCGGTTTAGTTTATTCACCAAATTTCTCGCTTGGCATGAATATTTTTTATCAAATCCTTTCCTCAACGGCACACATTTTCGATCAATTCGATTGCTACGATATTGCGATCCACGAGATGCATCATAAGGGAAAAGTCGATAGTCCCAGCGGCACCGCCCTTACACTCGGTCAGATAATTCTCCAAAACATCAAGCGAAAAAGAGAATTCCTGCACGAAGCATCGCACAAACAAATAAAACCCGAACAACTCCATGTCACTTCTACGAGATTTGGAAGCGTTGTAGGTTCACATCGAGTGTTATTCGATTCTGACGGTGACACAATCGAGCTTATCCACACTGCGAAAAACAGAAGCGGGTTTGCGCTCGGTGCTCTCATTGCCGCTGAATGGCTTAAGGATAAAAAGGGAATTTTCACAATGAAAGATGTCATAACTTCAATTTAATTTTATATGAGACGAACATTGTTATTTAAAGGAACGGGCACAGCACTTGTTACACCGTTTACCACGAACGGTGAAGTTGACGAATCTGCTCTCAAAAAACTTGTTGAGTATCAGGTCAAAGGCGGTGTGGAAGCAATTCTTCCAACAGGAACAACGGGTGAAAGTGTCACGCTCACCGACGAGGAACAGTGGCGGGTTGTTTCCATCGTTGTAAGGCAGGCAAAAGGTCGTGTTAAAGTAATCGCCGGTGCAGGAAGTAACTCTACAAGCAAAGCAATAGAACAATCAAAACATGTGTTAGACGCGGGGGCTGATGGAATCCTCTCCGTCGCACCATACTATAATAAGCCAACGCAGGAAGGATTTTACCGGCATTATGCAGCAATCGCATCCGAGATCGATGCACCAATCGTGATGTATAATGTTCCGGGAAGAACTTCCAGTAACATTGAAGCCGCGACCACACTCCGGCTGGCAGAAGACTTTCCGAACATTGCTGGCATCAAAGAAGCATCGGGAAATTTCGGACAGATTATGGAAATCATTCACCAGCGACCCAAAGGTTTCGGTGTCTGGTCAGGCGATGATGCAATTGCACTTCCGCTGATGGCGCTCAGTGTGGATGGAGTTGTTTCGGTAGTTTCTAACGAAGTTCCAAAACTCTATTCCAATATGATACGATTATGCCTGAAAGGAAATTTCATTCAGGCATCCCAAATCCAATACAAACTTTTAGATTTGATGAATTTTAACTTTGTGGAATCGAGCCCTATTCCGGTTAAAGCAGTTCTATCTGCAATGGGAATGATTAAAGAGCAGTACCGGCTTCCGCTTGTTCCCTTGAGCGATAAGCATAGACCAAGGATGAATAAGATTTTAGAAGAGCTTGGCTTGTTATGATCCTTCAGCAAATCATCGAACGGTTGTATGAAATACCTATTGAAAAAATTGATCTACAGGATGCACTCCAAGCTATTGATCAACTCAAGCTCTCGTTGAATCGCGGTGATGTTCGGGCTGCTGATAATTATAGCGAAAACTGGAAGGTGCATACGTGGGTGAAGAAAGGAATTCTACTTGCCTTTCGTACAGGTGTTCTCCGTGAATTCCCCGGAGATGATGTCTTCAGTTTCTTTGACAAAGACACAATGGGAATTCGCCAGTTTACCGTTAATCAAGGTGTTCGAATTGTCCCCGGCGGTAGTGTTGCGAGAGATGGTGCTTACCTTGCTAAAGGTGTTGTAATGATGCCGCCCTCGTATGTAAACATCGGTGCGTATGTTGATGAGGGTACGATGATAGATTCTCACGCTCTCGTCGGTTCGTGCGCACAAATTGGAAAACACGTTCACTTAAGTGCTGCAGCACAGATCGGCGGAGTGCTTGAGCCGATTGGTTCAATGCCGGTGATCATCGAAGACGATGTCTTCATCGGCGGCAACTGCGGAATTTACGAAGGCACTATTGTTAAGCGGCGAGCAGTCATCGCTGCCGGGGTTATTCTCACCGGTGGAACGCCGGTCTATGATCTCGTCCACCGAACAATCCATAAAAAATCCAGCACCTCCCCACTCACAATCCCCGAAGGTGCGGTTGTTATTGCCGGTAATCGAAAGCTTGATCATCCTTTCGCTCAGGAACATAATCTATCGATCTACACCCCCATCATTATCAAGTATCGCGATGAGAAAACGGATGCTTCAACTGTGCTGGAGGAAAGTTTACGTTAAACACTTCCACGAAACGTATCCTCATCACCGGCAGCAATGGGCTGCTGGGGCAAAAAATCGTTGAAATTCTTTCACGAACAAGTTATCCTCTATTATTAGTATCGTTGGAGGAACACTCAGTTTTCGACGAAGTAATTCTCCCTTACCGACAAATCGATTTGACACGAAGACAAGATGTCCGAAAAGTGGTAGATGAATTTGAACCAGATGTTATTGTTCATACAGCGGCGGTTACCGATGTAGATCTTTGTGAAAAGGAACGCGCACTTGCCTGGCAGGTAAATGTTGGATGTGTTGAAAATCTGGCATACGCGGCAAAACTTGTCGGTTCAAAGATGATTCACTTTTCAACCGACTATGTTTTTGATGGAAAGAGCGGTCCTTACAGCGAAGTCGATCGTCCGAATCCTATCGGTTACTACGGAAGAACAAAACTTGCAAGCGAAAATCTTCTACTAAACAGCGGTGTTCCGTCTGCAATCATTCGAACGATGGTGCTTTACGGTCTTGGGTTGAACATCAGATCAAACTTCGCGCTCTGGTTGTACAATAATCTGAAAGACGGCAAACCCATCCGCGTTGTTGACGATCAGATCGGCAATCCAACGCTTGCCGATGATCTCGCATATGCAATCTTAAAGATCATCGAACTTGAGCGAACAGGTGTTTACCATATCGCCGGTGCCGATCTGGTAAGCAGATATGATTTCGCTTTCACGCTAGCTCGTGTTTTTAACTTCAACAAAAGGTTGATAACACCGGTGAAGTCTTCTATTTTTAAACAGCCGGCACCACGACCGTTAAAATCCGGATTAATTATTCTGAAAGCACAAACAGAACTTGGCGTAAAAATGTCCGGTATCGAACATGGACTTACGGTCTTTAAAAACCAATTAGAAGTATTTAAAAATAATAAAATAGATGAAGAAGAAAATCCGAAATCCCCAATCCCTGCCCGTCCAATAGGCGGGCGAAATCCGAAATAAGGAATCCAACATTTATGCTTGATATAAAATTTATCCGCGAACATCCAGACTTAGTGAAAGAAGGCATCCGCAAAAAAGGCGCAGTAGATAATATCGAAGAAGTGCTGAAGCTTGACGGACAACGCCGTGAGTTGCTTCAAAAGGTAGAAGCATTGAAAAACAAACGTAATGTTGTCTCCGAGGAAATAGGAAAACTTAAGCGGGAGAAGAAAGATGCTGCTTCAACAATCGCACAGATGGATGAAGTGAAACAACAGATTAAAACTATTGACGATGAAGTAAGCGGAATTGAGAAATCACTCAACATAGTAATGTTATCTATACCCAACATTCCACATCCGTCCGTTCCGGTTGGAGAACTGCCGACCGACAATCAAGAGATTGCAAAATGGGGCGAGCCGCCTATCATTGACTTTAAGCCAAGACCGCACTGGGAACTTGCCGAGAAACTCGATATCATTGACTTTGAGCGCGGTGTTAAAATTACGGGCGCGGGTTTTCCTTTATATAAAGGACAGGGTGCGCAGCTACAGCGTGCGTTAATCAATTTCTTCCTTGATGAAGCCGCAACACGCGGATACAAAGAAATCCAACCGCCGCTTATGGTTAACGCCAACAGCGCCACAGGCACCGGCCAACTTCCCGACAAAGAAGATTTGATGTACGTGGCAACGAAAGACGACCTGTATCTTGTCCCGACGGCTGAAGTTCCAGTGACAAACATCCACCGCGATGAGATCCTGAAAGAAGACCAGCTTCCGATTAAATATTGCGCGTACACGCCATGCTTCCGCCGCGAAGCCGGCTCGTACGGCAAAGACGTGCGCGGGTTGAACCGTTTGCACCAGTTCGATAAAGTTGAGCTGGTGAAAGTTGTTCACCCCGGTGTCTCGTATAACGAACTTGAAGGTTTGCGCGAGAATGCAGAACTACTTCTTCAGAAATTGGGCTTGCATTATCACACGCTTCTAATGTGTACGGGCGATATGGGATTCACGCAGACAAAGAAATATGATCTTGAAGTCTGGGCAATCGGGCAGCAGCGGTGGCTTGAGGTTTCTTCCATCAGCAACTTCGAAGCGTTTCAGGCGCGGCGGATGAACATCCGCTTCCGTCCGCGCGGAGAAGGAAAACCGGAGTTTGTTCACACACTAAACGGCTCAGCGCTGGCGCTGCCAAGAGTTGTTGCGGCACTCATAGAACATTACCAAACGCCTGAAGGAAAAGTGATTGTGCCGAAAGTGCTGCATAAATACACGGGATTTGAAATTATTGGATAGGACGAAAAGATAACCATTTTCAGTGTGAATCTCACAGCATACATAATCTTGAAACAAACACGATATTTTTGTATTATACTGACAAGTGAATATTTATAAGGATTTATTTATGGGCATGGTAAAAAAAAAAGCGCAAAAGATTGTAGAAAAACTTCCCAGCAGGGCGACTTGTGATGATCTCATGTATGAAATCTATGTTCGACAGGCAATTGAAGCCGGGTTAGCTGATAGCAAGGCAGGGCGAACGAAAGACGTAAAAGAAATCCGCGCAAAGTTCGGTTTACAAAAGTGAATGTCCATTGGACAGATACAGCCACCGATCATCTGCAAAGCATCCACGATTACATATCTCATACATCTGCCGATTATGCAACAAGAATAGTCGATCGCATAACACGACGGTCACAATAAATTGCAGATTTTCCTCTCTCGGGTAGGTCCGTACCGGAATTTAACATTAAACAGATTCGCGAAGTTATTGAACATCCATTTCGAATAATTTATCACATCAAACCAGATCAAATTGATATTCTTGCTGTGGTTCATACCTCGCGAGATATCCTAAAGAAAAAATCAAAATCTAAAACCAAACCTGCTTGAATTGTTAAATGAATAATTTGCACGGGTATTACCAGACACCGGAAGGAAAAGTAATTGTGCCGAAAGTGCTGCATAAGTATACAGGATTTGAGGTGATCGGATAACTAATGGCTACCATTTTATAAAACAACCATGAAACACCTAAGATTATGTTTAATGCTGACGATGTGCTTTTCATACGCTTTCACACAAGATGGCATTCCAATAGTACGTCAAATTGATTCATCCGATGAAAAATATAAACCATGGGAATATGAGCCCTGGAAAAGCTTTTATCTCGAACGCGCTACTCAAACTGAGAAGGCTCTTCTTCAAAAGACTGAACAAGAAGGTCCTTTTCTGGAAATCAGATATTGTCTCAGGTTTGACACAATTGGACTAGCGGCAAGTAATGCGATCAAGCAGGAGATCTATAATGCGTATCTAAAAAAAACACCTATTACAATAAAGGCCAGTAAAAGAGAACAAGTAGGCATGGAGGGTCAGTACACAAAAACATACTTTATTATTGATAGCGGGAAGATTAAAATTATTGAAGCTTATTACGGTCATGTGACTGGTAGAAAAGGATTGCAATATGTACATAAATACACACCGGAAAAAATCGAGTTCGGTTATCTAGACTTAAAGCAATTGAAATTGATTCCTACGCCAATTGAAAACAACATTCAACCGAATGAATTTTTTATTGGATATTCAGTTCCAGGAGATGAAAAAATAAAAATATTTTAACAAATATATATTTGTAATCTTTTTCATTCAAAAAGAGATTTAATTTAAATACTAATAATAAGTTTAAAAGATATACTAATTACAGAAACAGGTTTACGCGTAGCATACAAGAAACTCCCACCAAGAAATTAATGCTATAGTTTCGTATCTTATTAAGTTAACCTCCCGAAGGTTGACTTTGAATTAACTAAGAAAACCTTCGGGAGGTTTTCTAAATCGTATGAAATCATTACTTCGTTTACTTCCATATCTAAAAAAATACAAGCGCACACTGCTGTGGGGATTCCTCACAGTAGTGATGAGCAATGTCTTTACCGTCTTCCAGCCGAAGATTGTCGGTAATGCTATCGATAAATTGAAAGTTGGGCTTGAGACAAAAAACATAGACGGTACAAGTCTGCTCATTTATGCCGCCATTCTTGTAGCGTTAAATCTTATTGCCGGAATTTTCACATACCTCACACGGCAAACAATTATTGTGGTTTCACGCCACATCGAGTTCGATCTTCGGAACGATTTCCTGAAACATATTCAGAAACTTTCACTCTCCTATTTCCAAAACACACCAACCGGTGACCTTATGGCACACGCTACAAACGACATCGGCTCGGTACGAAACGTTGTGGGTCCAGGCATCATGTATCCCAGCGATACAATCGTGACACTCTCGATGGTGCTCGTTATGATGTTTCTTTCAGACTGGAAGTTGACACTCTACGCTCTTATTCCTATGCCTCTTGTTTCCTATGCCGTTTTTAAATTAGGGCAACAAATCCATAAAAAATTTGAAGAGCGTCAGGAACAATTTTCACTCCTCACTACTCGCGCACAGGAAAATTTGTCCGGCATCCGAATCGTGAAAGCATATGTCCGCGAAGAGTATGAGATTGATCGTTTCAGAAAATTGAGCAGGGAATATCTTAAGAAAAATCTTGTCCTTGCAAAAATTCAGTCAATCCTCTGGCCCCTCATGTTTACGCTTGTTGGAAGCTCCCTCGTTATAACTGTTTATGTCGGTGGATTGCAAGTCATTAATGGTGAAATTTCTATTGGCACGCTTACGGCATTCTTCGGATACCTCACGCTTTTGATTTGGCCCATGATTGCATTCGGCTGGGTCACAAATCTTCTCCAGCAAGGCGCCGCTTCGATGGGACGACTGATGAAAATTATGGATACCGAGCCAGATATTCAGGATACAAACAAAACAGATGATTCAATTAAAGAAATTAAAGGAGGCATTGAATTCCGCAATGTTTTCTTTACACATAAGAATGTTGAGACGCCGATTCTGAAAAATATCAATCTCGAAATTCCAAAGGGAGCGACCGTGGCTGTCGTTGGGTATACTGGATCGGGCAAATCGACACTTATCAATCTTATTCCTCGATTGTATGATGTTACCACTGGTGAACTGCTGATCGATGGAATCAATATTAAAAAGATTCCGCTGGAAGTATTGCGCTCTAATATCGGTTATGTTCAGCAGGAAACGTTTTTATTCTCTGATACACTCGCAGAGAACATTTCATATGGGATGGATGATGGAACGATGGATGGAATCATAAATGCAGCAGATGTTTCTCAGATATCGAAAGATGTAAAAGATTTTCCGAAGGAGTTTGATACAATGTTAGGTGAGCGCGGAATAACGTTATCGGGCGGACAGAAACAACGCACAAGCATTGCACGTGCTGTAATGCGCAACCCAAAAATTTTGATACTGGATGACGCGCTCTCCGCAGTCGACACTTATACGGAAGAAGAAATTTTAAAACGCCTCCGCAATGTAATGAAAGATCGAACAAGCATTATCATCAGCCACCGCATCTCGACGGTAAAGGATGCAGATATGATAGTCGTGCTAAATAACGGAGAGATTGTTGAACGTGGCAATCACGATGAGTTGGTAACGCTCGGTGGCATCTATGCTGATTTGTATGAGAAGCAATTGTTGGAAGAAGAACTGGAGCAACTCTAACCTATGCAGGATGAAGAAATATTAGGCAAGGCATACGACACCCGTTTGATGAAGCGGCTCATTAAATATTTGAAGCCGTACAGGTGGCATGTCGGGCTTGGAATATTATTGAGCGTAATTGTCTCGGGTATGGAGGCAGTGCGACCGTGGTTCACGAAGTACGCCGTCGATATAAATATTGCCAACAACGATAAACAGGGCTTACTGATTACCGCGATTGCATTCTTAGGATTGCTCGTTGTCCGCGGACTTGTGCAATATGCAAGTGCATACCTTACACAGTGGATTGGTCAAAAAACTATTTTCGATCTGCGGATGCAGATATTTACTCATCTTCAGAATCTGAGCATCAAATTTTTCGACGGCAATCCAATCGGTCGGCTCATTACCCGCGTCACCAACGATGTTGAAGTACTGAATGAAATGTTTTCATCCGGTATCGTGATGGTATTCAGCGATGTTTTTACAATTATTGGCATCCTCTATTTTATGTTCACGATGAGCTGGGAGTTGGCGTTGTTGTCTCTCAGCGTGTTACCTCTGCTCTTCTATGGCACGTTCCTCTTCCGCAAGAAAGCACGCGAAGCATACCGCGAAGTCCGTTTGCAAATTGCACGCATCAATACTTTCATGCAGGAACATATCACAGGCATGATGGTAGACCAGATTTTCAACCGGGAAAAGAAATCGTCCGATAAATTTTCCGATATCAACGCCGCTCACCGCGATGCGAATATCAAATCGATTTTTTACTATGCTCTCTTTTATCCCGGTGTCGATCTCATCGGTGCAATTGCAATCGGGCTTATTATCTGGTATGCAGGCATCGGCGCATTAAAGGGCTCGCTTACAATCGGCACAGTGATTGCATTTTTCCAGTTCAATGAAATGTTCTGGCGACCCATCCGTGATCTCTCCGAAAAATACAACATTATGCAAACGGCAATGGCATCATCGGAGCGTGTCTTTAAATTGTTAGACGATCAATCTCTAATCCCGAATCCGCAGAATCCAATCTCGCTCCAGAAATTACAAGGCGAAATCGAGTTCCGAAATGTTTGGTTCGCTTACGTAGATGAAGAATGGGTTTTAAAGAACGCATCCTTCACCATTAAACCCGGAGAAACAGTTGCGTTCGTCGGACATACGGGTGCAGGTAAAACTACAATTATAAACCTTCTCTGTAGGTTTTACGAATTCCAGCGCGGAGAAATTCTCATCGATGGAATCGATATTCGCTCTATTAATAAAGAAGATCTTCGCAGGCAGATGGCTATCGTTTTGCAAGACGTCTTTCTTTTCTCTGGCGACATCAAATCGAATATCAATCTCGGCAACGATGGCATCTCGATGGATCGGGTCAGGGCAGCGGCTCGTGTTGTTGGAGCAAACCGGTTTATCGAAGCAATGCCTCAACAGTACGATGCAGAAGTGAAAGAACGCGGCGCAACTCTCTCTGTCGGGCAAAAACAGTTGATCTCTTTTGCACGTGCGCTCGCAGTTCATCCTAAAATATTAATATTGGATGAAGCAACGTCAAGCGTTGACACTGAAACGGAAATTCTTATCCAGCAAGCAATCAAAAAGCTTCTGCAGGGAAGAACATCAATCGTCATCGCTCACCGCCTTTCAACCATCCAGCGTGCAAATAAGATTATTGTTATGCACAAAGGTGAAATCCGCGAGATGGGTACACATCAGGAACTGCTCGCTCTGGAAGGAATCTACTACAAACTTTACCGCTTGCAGTACAAGGAACAGGAGAAGAGCGCTGTTGGTAATAGTGGAAAATGACACGGAACATTCTTAACTTATCGAACTCATCCCCCTTCCCCCTTCTCTTTTAAAAAGAGAAGGGGGATTGAAGGGGTTGAGTTTGGTAAAGTTAATTGCAACTAAACGAAACAGCAAATCAAAACGTCTTAATTATAAGAAAGGGAATCATTATGAAAAGAACGTTGGTTATAATAATGCTGATTACAGTGGGTAGTCAGTTCATGTTTGCTCAAATGAAGCAGACAACTGCGGGGAGTCGCACATCTGTTGATCTCACGATCTACAATCAAAATCTTTCTTTGATTCGTGAAGAAAGGAAGATAATTATTCCGGTGGACATGAGTCGGGTGATTATTCCCGATATTCCTGCAACGATAGATGGAACATCACTTCACTTTTCAAGTTTAACAGATCCAACTGCTGTCCGCGTGCTTGAACAAAATTACCAGTATGATCTTGTAAGTCAGGCGAAGCTGATGGAAAAATATATCGGGAAGGAAGTGGAATTTGTCCGGCTGAATGAAGAAACAAAAAAAGAATATATTGTAAAGGGAAAACTGATTTCTTCAAGTTTCAGCGGTGGACTTGTTGCAGAGATAAACGGTAAAATAGAGATCAATCCCGCGGGTCGGCTTATCCTCCCTTCGCTTCCTGAAGGTTTGATATTGAAGCCACAGCTTGAGTGGCTGGTTGAAAATGAAAAAGCAGGCGAGCATAAAACTGAAATCAGTTATCTGGCAGGTTCACTCTCGTGGAACGCAAATTATGTTGCACTACTGAATAAAGATGACTCTAAGTTAGATATGACCGGCTGGGTAACACTGACGAACAACTGCGGAACATCATTTCACGATGCAGGATTGAAGCTTGTTGCAGGTGATGTGAACATTGTGCGGCAAGATTTTGACCGGGGAAGACCGATGCTGATGGAAATGGCGGCGAAATCTGCCGAGCCGCAATTCAAACAAACCGATTTATTTGAATTCAAACTCTATACGCTCCAGCGCCGCACCGATCTGAACAATAACGAGACAAAGCAAATCGAGTTAGTAACAGGGAAGAATGTTACTTCGAAGAAAGTTTTTATTTACGACGGGCTATCCGACCAGTGGCGGTACTGGTACAACAATTATTCATATCGCGATCAGGGAAGTTTCGGTCAACAGTCGAATACAAAGGTTGGAGTGTTCGTAACATTCAAGAACGATTCAAAATCGGGGCTTGGCATTCCATTGCCGAAAGGAAAAATCCGTGTGTACAAGCGCGACGATGACGGCAAAGAGCAATTCATCGGCGAGGACCAGATAGATCATACGCCGAAGGATGAAGAGCTTCGGCTTTATCTTGGAAATGCGTTCGATATAGTTGGCGAGCGCGCACAGAAAGATTTTAGATCGATCAGTAAAAGGGTTGTTGAAGAAACGATAGAGATAAAAGTCCGAAACCACAAGAAGGAAGCTGTTGAGATTCAGGTTTATGAGCACCCATGGCGGTGGAGCGAGTGGGATATTGTCAAATTCTCGACAAACTTCGAGAAGGTGGATCAGTCGACGATAAAGTTTCCGGTGAAGATTGGAAAAGACGAAGAGAAAGTTATCACTTACACGATTCGGTATTCGTGGTAATGACCTCAGATGCACATAAGAACTTGGTAGGCGCAATCCTTCGGGCTTAGCCCTTCAGGACGAAGCCTTTAGGTTGCGTTTGTCAGGCAAAAACGCAGACATTCCGCCAGAGGCGGATAAAAAAGTCTGCGGCTACTCAAGAACACTGATGATTGAGGATTGGGAAATGGAATCTTGGAGTAAAGAAATGGAATATGCGGATGAGGAAAAATGATTACCGATTGAAGAAATGGGATTCCCGACTGACGCAATGACACACGCGGGTGACGCAATGTCATTTCCTGTTGCAGAAATGAGAGAACTGAGAGAGGAAAGAGAAGAACCGTTTAAGAAAATGGAAGAAGCGAGGAAGGAAATGAGGGAGCGGACTGACGCAAAATCATAATCCTTTGACGAGATGGCAGAAACGGGAGAGGAAATGCGGGAACCAGAAGAAGAAATGGTGAAAATGGATGGATTTTGAGACATTGAGATATATCCTTCGGAAAATATACTTTTTGACACTTGAGAGTGCCGGTGAGCAGGGGGCGATTTTTTGCTTGACTATGAATTGTATGTTTTCTATTTTGCATCTCAAGATTTGATGGGGTAGAAATACGGGCAACTCGCGCAGATGAATTTTATATAAAGAGGATATAGAGTGCGTTGGTATGATGATGAGCTTACGAAAAGAGAATACCACTGTTAGGCACAATAATTTTTACTTTTTGTTTGTAGACCTCGAATATATTAAATTAGGTTTAACTTTATTTCAATCCATCACAGAGTCGGTCAATGCTTACAAAAGAATATGTAAACGAAGTCAAAACGAATGGCAATGGTGCCCTTGCCAAAGCAATTGAAGGATTGAAGGGTACAAGTAGCCTAAGCTATTTTCTAGAAAATCTAGGTTTTCTACCCGATGATTTCGATGGCTCAGTTCTTTTACCGTTTATCAACCACGAGAGCAGTAATGTCAGGTTTTGGGTTGTCAAGAATCTTGGTAAGCTCGAAGATGTCAAGTACATCGAACCACTTTCCAAGATTGCCAAAGAAGACACCGACTCGATGGTAAGACGAGAGGCAGTCTCATCACTTGGGCGAATGCGAAATACAAAGAATATCGCCGTCCTGCTCTCATTGTTAATAGATCCTGACCCAAAAATTCTTGCACAAGCTATACGAGGACTTTTGGTTTTCAAAGGCAATGAAATTGTTGACGCACAACTAAAGCAGCTTATTCACCATCCGAACGAGTTCATACAACAAGTAATTCAGAAAGAATATTTTCCAAAGGAAGTAAAAAGTTCACATCTTCCTCACGCTCAGGCGTATGATTACCTGAAAAATGTTGTTGTAAACGGAGATGTACGAGAGATTCTTCGAGCTGTACCCGAAGACTCGATTCATCTCACGTTTACTTCTCCGCCATACTACAACGCAAGGGATTATTCGATCTACCCGAGCTACAAAGCCTACCTGCAATTTCTTGCTGACGTTTTCGAGAAAGTTCATAAGGCAACAAAGGAGGGACGGTTCTTTATTCTGAACACTTCGCCTATTATCATTCCAAGAGTAAGCCGTTCACATTCAAGCAAACGTTATCCTATTCCATTCGATATTCATCCATTTCTCGTCGAGATGGGATGGGAATTTATTGACGACATTGTTTGGCTCAAACCGGAGGCAAGTGTAAAGAATCGGAATGCTGGTTTCCTGCAACACCGGAAACCACTTGCTTACAAACCCAATCCTGTTACTGAATACCTTATGGTTTACAGAAAACAATCTGATAAGCTCATAGATTGGAACATCAATGAGTATGAATGGAAAACGGTAAAAGAAAGCAAGGTGCTTGCAGAGTATGAGACTTCAAATGTATGGCGCATTGACCCAACCTTTAGTAAGGGGCACTCGGCAGTATTTCCATTAGATCTTTGCAGCCGAGTTATCACATACTATTCTTTCAAGGGAGATGTGGTCTTTGATCCCTTTGCAGGTAGTGGCACTGTAGGTAAAGCAGCAAATAGTCTTGGGCGCTATTTCTTTCTCACAGAAACAGATGAGAAATACTTCCAAGTTATCAAGAGTAATCTTGGTAAGGAATCTTTTTTTACAAACAAAGAATCACGGTTTCTTACCCTCAATGAATTCAAACAACTTACAACAATATGACTCTTACAGACTCTGTAACTCAGCGCATAATTGAAAAACTCATTAAAGGACAAGATTATCGAATCGAGATTGTTACTCTTATTGATGCTGAGTTTCTTCAATATGTAATTGACTTCTTCAAGAGAGTAGTAGACGCTAAACTAAAAAACCAGAATGTAACGATTGACTGGTACAAGAAGGAGCTCCTTGATCCGAATCTGGCCTCAAATGAGATTGCAATAAATTCGGGTCTTAACAAGAAAACAATTTCTAATATGTACAACAGCGCTACAAGGAAAATTGTTCTTGAAGCTTCTCTTGAACATTACGATACTCTCTATGAATCCATAAACAATTTGGTTGAAAACGATAGCGACATCAATATCACCCTAACTATCAAACTACGAAGTGTCAGTGTTGAACTTAATATCAACGAAAGCCTAATAGTCATTAATACTATTGCTGTAAAACGGGCTGCACTTCGAGGTGGTCTATGGAGTACGGCTGGTAAACAAGTCGAGAAATCATTGATGAAAACTCTCTGCAGGCTGTTCAGTGTTCCTGTAAAACATTACGATCAAAGCAGGTTGCCCGAATCAATGCGAGAAGTGGATTTCTATCTCATCGGAAACAACGAAAAAGAACTTCACCGCTGCGAAGTAAAACTGATGGGTAAGGGTAATCCGGAAAGCGCTGATGCTGTTATTGCTCGTGACAGCAAAGTGTTTATTGCAGACAAACTTTCCGACTTGAATAAGCAGCAACTTAGTCAACGTGGCGTTGAATGGGTTGAACTTAGAAATGTTAATGGTCTCAAAAAGTTTACGTCTGTATTAAATAATCTTGACATTCCCTACAAAGATTTTGCAGGCAATGTTGATGAACAATTACCAAATGTATTCAAAGAAATTTTCCGATAGTAAAAGTTACTGCGGTTAACATCAACAAAAATGTAAACTGAACCATTCCACTTGCAACATAAAAGAATTTAGCGCTCACACAATACATTTTCTTGTTTAACAACTCAGAGGAGTGAACTATGGACAAAGCCGGGAAAAGTCTTTTCGTTTTTGGTCTCTATATGATTTTCATCGTAGGGATTGGATTCATCTTTATGCCGACATTCATACTCGATATGTTTGGTCTGAAGTATGGCGACGACACGTGGATAAGATTCGTAGGACTATTAGCTTCAATAATAGGAGTCTATTATATCGTAGCTGTAAAAGCGAAGTTGAATCAGCTATTCATCTGGACTGTCTGGATGAGATACTATGCCGCCGTTTTCATGGTAACGTTGCTAATCGTAGGCAAGGTCGGGTTATCGATTCTTATCTTCGCTTCAGTTGACGCCATTGCTGCGACATGGACTTTGTTATCTTTGAAGAAATAGAGTTACCTGTACGGCAGCTAAGAAACAAAAACGCGAAGCGATGAATGATGTGAAAAATTTGATTAATACTTTTACTCATGGGATTATCCGAAAAAGTAGAAGCCCGTCATTCCGAACTTGTTTCGGAATCTAAACTGCGCTAACCCGCTTGCTGTACATAGATGCTGAAACAAGTTCAGCATGACGCATGGCTTTTTGGGCAAATAAAAACGTGTTGCTTTGTTTGCCTAACAGTAGATGAAATTTACTCAAGGAGAATTATACAATGACTATTCGATACCGTTTCATTCTACTCATATTTTCCATTGCATTGCTATTGCCAAGTGGCAATCCCTCGATCTACGCGCAAGAATCTTCGTCCAACAATGATGGACGTTACTGTTGGGCTGATGTTGGAATTGGAGGTGCTTGGGTCAACGGCGGCATCGGCTCGCCTGCAGATAAATCGGGATTTTCAATAGGGCTCGACTTATATTATCAGAACGGATATGATCTCTTTTCATTACGAATCACCGGTACGGTAGAACCTCGATTGATCCTGTGGGGAAATCAGAAAGCCGAGAGTATATCGGAATATGGCGTGCTCTACGGCAGAGTGGCAAAAGCATCTTACGGCGCTGCCTCAGTTTCCGCAGGTATCAGCATTGTAAGTGAATCGCCTTATACTTCGTTTACAACCGTCGGGTTTCCACTCGAAGCGCAGCTTATATGGACACCGACTTCAGTCTTCGGGATCGGCTTCAAGGGATTTGCAAACTTGAATCCTCAGAAATCATTTGCCGGATTGTTATTCTGTTTACAGTTTGGAATGCTACGATGAAGACCTACACCAACTTTACCTATCAACGAAAAACTACAAACGAATACCTTCGATGTTAAATTTGAATAGTAAAGCAGACGCTTCCTTTGCTTTGGCAATAGTTTTTTTCATCGTCGTAACCGAGTACTTTTTCAGGCACTACGTTCTGTTTTGGTTTCCACAAATCGGTTCCTGGCGTGTTAACGACATGGTATCCATATTGGTCGCTTACTCCTTTCTCGTCGGCATTTTCGGTAGCTTAACCGCTGTTGATTGGAAGAAAGAATTGTTCGGCACTTTCAATGCCATCAGCGACTGCCTGTTTAGTTGGAAGTATATTCCATGGGTTATAGCGATGGTTTTGAACATTGTGATATTTTCCTTTTTGGATAGATTGCTTTTCGCCAACATAAAGCTTCCTATATATGAAGCGGCTTATCTAAACCCGGTTGTTTGGCTGCCCGAACTAACGACAGCCCTGAAAGCAATATCGGTCATCGTTGTAAACGGATTCTTTGTGCCGGTAGCCGAAGAATTTTTGTGGCGTGGAGTTGTGCAGCCTCGGCTCGGGCGCATCTTTCCTATTTCGGTTGCTATTTCTATAACCGCCATTCTTTTTTCTATTAAACATGTTATTATTGATGGGAGTTTTTCCCGCTTCCTTGTGGCAATAGGTTTTGGTGTCATCTGTGGTATACTTGCCTATAGGAAGAATTGGAACGCTTCGGCGGCACTTCATGTTTTTATCAATACGGTAAGTTCTATCACCGCTCTTGTAATGGATATAAAATAAAAGTTAACAACAAAAACAATTTCACATAATACTTTATTAAAGATCCCCGAAAGATGAAAAAACAACTATGGCAAAAAATGAACAGACAAAAATTTCTGCAGAACCTTGCAAACAAGCGGCAGTAGAATTTCTTCAGCTCGTCATGAAGGGAAAAATCGAAGAGGCATATCAAAAGTACGTTGACTTTGGAGGTAAACACCACAATCCATTCTTTCCCGCAGGTTTTCCGGCTCTGCAAAAGGCAATGACGGAGAATCATATCCAATTTCCAAACAAGCAGCTCATTGTCAAACACGTACTGGGTGACGACGACTTGATTGCCGTGCACTCCCACCTCATACTACTTCCAGGCGAGACTGAGATGTCAGTCGTGCACTTGTTCCGCTTCCATGGTGATAAGATTGTTGAGATGTGGGACATTGGCCAACTGGTGCCAGCCGATTCGCCGAATAAGGATGGGGCGTTTTAAGCAATACCTATTGCATGGGGAATTCATTTGAGAGAAATAATAGAAGTGTGACTCACTGCCAGCGTTGAGTCGTACCTGCGGCGAAGCCGTCCTTCTGGAAAAGTGAGTAGCGCATTATCTCACCTTTCCCCCCGCAAAAACTCCTCGCACATCTGAACGTCTTCTTCACTTCCTAAGAACACCGGAGTGTGCTGGTGCAATGACGATGGCTGGAGATCCAAAATACGTTGTTTGCCATTTGTAGCACGTCCTCCGGCTTGCTCAATCAGGAAAGCTACAGGATTACACTCGTAGCACAAACGCAATTTGCCATCAGGATTTTTTTTGTCTCCGGGATAAGCGAAGATTCCGCCGTACAACAGCGTCCGGTGCGAGTCACCGACCATTGTTCCAATGTATCGCAAAGAGTAAGGCCGTTCGGTTGCTTTATCCTGTTCCTTCAAATACTCGATGTACCGTTGTAATCCGTTATCCCATGCGCCAAAGTTTCCTTCATTGAAGCTATAAATTTTACCTTTCTTCGGAATGCGGATATTTTCATTTGAGAGAAGAAATTCACCCACTGTCGGATCGAGTGTAAATCCGTGAACGCCATATCCTGTCGAGTACACGAAGATCGTACTAGAACCATAAATTACATAGCCGGCTGCAACTTGTTTATATCCGGGTTGTAAACAATCTTCTAATGTTCCTTTTCCGTCGGCTGATATTCTGTGATAGATGCTGAAGATAGATCCTATCGTGATGTTGGCATCGATGTTCGATGAGCCATCGAGCGGATCATACAGGAGAACATACTTTCCGTTGGGGTATTCGTCGGGGATGTGCAGGATGTCTTCGTTCTCCTCCGATGCCATTACGCACAGATGGCCGCCGTGGTCCATCGCCTTGTAAATTGTCTCATCGGCAAACTCATCGAGTTTCTTCACGGTGTCGCCGCTGATATTCATACGATCCGTTGTACCGAGAATATTCACAAGACCTGCTTTGTTTACCTCTCGCCAAACAAGCTTTGCAGCAAGCGCTAGATCGTGTAGGATGGCAGAGAAATCGCCGGTTGCAGACGGATGAAGATGCTCCTGTTCGTGAATAAATCTTTCTAACGTCATCAACTTTTTTGAACTATTCATCCTGATTATTTCCTAAAAGTTTTGGATGGAAAAATAATTGAGTACAAAAAATGTACTGAAATCCACCCTAAGTTGCAATTGAAATTCTTGCCTTTTATATTGATAGTGACTATATTCCATGAAATTCAGATAAACTTCATAAGGTTTACTCCACGTTCTACAATCTTATATTAAGATAAACATATATGAAAATCGTAGCCTGCATTAACCATGTTCCAGATACAGAAGCAAAAATCAAGATCGGGTCAGATGGTAAATCGATAGATCGGACCGGCGTTAATTATATTTTAAACCCATACGACGAAATTGCCATCGAAGCCGCACTCCAGCTTAAAGAAAAAAACGGCGGCGAAACAATCGCATTAACGCTTGGCGGTGATACTCACAAGGAAACTTTGCGTAAAGCACTTGCCATGGGTATCGATAAAGCGGTTCTACTTAAAGATGATTCGGTGAGGGATTCTTTCTCCGCTGCAAAAGCGTTGGCTGAAGAACTTAAGAAGCTCTCTCCAGATTTTATTCTGTTTGGAAAACAATCTATTGATTATTGCGGAGAGCAAATTCCGGGACTAATTGCAGAACTTATTGGAATCCCTTCGGTCACTACGGTAGTGAAAATGACTTTGGAAGACAAAAAGGTTATTTGTGAACGAGAGATTGAGGGTGGGCATGAAGTTGTTGAAACAACTTATCCGGTCGTTATCTCCGCACAGAAAGGATTGAACGAACCGCGTTATCCATCGCTGAAAGGAATCATGGCATCAAAGTCGAAACCGATTGAAGAGCGGCAGCCGCTGGCAGTTCCATCAACCGTTGAAGTTGTTGGGATGCAAAAGCCGCCCGCTAAACAGGCAGGAAAAATTATCGGAACAGATGCTTCAGCAGTACCCGAGCTGGTACGGTTGCTGCACGAAGAAGCAAAAGTCATTTGAGATATTCGATGCTTGCCTGCCTCTGGCGGGTGGGATGTTTGATATCAGGTATTAAAACAATTTTTTAATTTATACTTTTTAATTTTGATTTGATTATGAAACTACTTGCATTTGCAGAACAACGTGAAGGAAAATTCAAAAAATCAGCATTCGAGGTAACACAAACCGCGAAAGGAATTGCTGAAAAACTTGGTGCCGAGCTTGTTACGCTTGTTATCGGAAATAACATCGAAGGGATACTGACCGAGCTTGGTGCATTCGGTGCAACACGAGTTGTCGCAGCACAGGACGCTCGTTTGCATTATTATTCAACTACGGCGTATGCAAGGATCGTCGCCGAAGTTGCTCAAAAGGAACAGGCATCCGTTCTTTTCTTCCCTGCAAGTCAGATGGGGAAAGATTTGGCACCCCGCGTTGCCGCAAAACTCGCAGCGGGTATGGCTGCCGACTGCGTTGCACTGAAAGTTGAAAGCGGCGAAATTATTGCCACCCGTCCAGTGTATGCTGGGAAAGCGATGCTCGATCTTAAAGTGACTTCACCGATAAAGATCTTTGCACTCAGGCCTAATGTCTTCACGGCTGTTTCCAAAGTTGGTGGCGCGGTTAATGTAGAAAAATATTCTCCTCAGTTGAGCGATGCAGACTTTACTGCGAAAGTTACAGGTGTGAAAGTTGCAGAAGGACGACCCGATGTAACTGAAGCAAACATAATCGTCTCCGGTGGACGGGGGATGAAAGGTCCCGAGCATTTTCATCTTATCGAAAAATTGGCTGATGTTCTTGGCGGTGCAGTCGGTGTCTCCCGTGCGGTTGTCGACGCAGGATGGCGCCCGCATGATGAGCAAGTCGGGCAAACCGGTAAAACCGTCTCTCCGACGTTGTACATCGCTTGCGGCATCTCGGGTGCAATTCAGCACATTGCAGGAATGTCATCTTCTAAGTATATTGTAGCTATCAATAAAGATAAAGATGCGCCTATTTTTCAGATTGCTGATTATGGAATTGCAGGCGATTTATTCGAAGTTTTACCCGTGCTAACGGAAGAAGTAAAAAAAACTCTTGGCAAATAACAGGAACGGATGATTGTGGAAAAGATTCAAGTCGATATATTAGGTTTACAAACAAGCCCGGCAAGCGGTGGTGCGTACGCACTCATTCTAAAAGAAGTGAATGGAAATCGAAGACTTCCAATTATCATAGGTGCATTTGAAGCGCAGTCTATCGCACTTGAGATAGAAGGAATAAAGCCGCCGCGTCCATTGACGCATGATTTAATGAAAAATCTCCTTGAATCACTTGGAGCGGAGCTTACGGAAATTACAATCAGCGAGTTGCGTGACGGAACATTTTTCGCAACATTGAGCTTCGACAGTCAGGAAGTCGATTCACGTCCAAGCGATGCCATTGCACTTGCGGTAAGATTTGGCGCACCGATTTTCGTTTCAGATAAAGTTATGGAAGAAGCATCCTTCCTTCCAGAAAATGAAGAACCGCAGCCGGAAGGTAAACCATCGATGAAAAGCGAAGTTCATCTGACAAAACTTGAGGCAATGAGAGCACAATTGAACGAAGCAGTTGAGCGGGAAGATTACGAGCGAGCAGCAAAACTGCGAGATGAAATTCGAAAATTAGAGCAGTAAGAATAAATCTCTGCTCTTACAGTCTCTTCTTTACTAACATTACCATTTCTCGAACAGCTTGTTCAAGTCCAACAAAGACTGCTCGCACAATAATGGCATGACCGATGCTAACCTCTTCGATTTCTTTTATTCCGGCAATAGGTTTAATATTCCCATAATCAAGTCCATGACCGGCGTTCACGCCAAGTCCAAGCTCTCTTCCGAATTTTGCCATCTGTTGGATTTGTTTCAGGAATTTCATTCTTGATTTTTCTGTTCGCGCATCGGCATATTTACCGGTATGAATCTCAATTATATCTGAGCCAGCTTCTTTTGCTGCTTCGATCTGAGCTTTTATCGGATCGACGAATAGACTAACAGGGATTCTTCGCTCATGAAATTGCTGAATTACTCTCTTCATTGATGGTCTCAATCGAACGACATCCAGTCCGCCTTCAGTAGTCAGCTCCTTCCGTTTTTCGGGAACCAGAGTAACGAGATCGGGCTTAATTTGCAAAGCAATCTTTATTATTTCTGATGTTGCAGCCATCTCTAAATCCAGCTTCGTCCTTATTATCGTGCGTAACTTTCTAACATCTACATCACAAATGTGCCTCCGGTCTTCACGAAGGTGGCAAACAATCCCATCAGCGCCTGCACGCTCGGCTGCACGAGCTGCTTCAATTGGATCGGGTACCGTACCACCGCGTGCATTGCGAAGTGTAGCGATATGATCGATATTAATTGAAAGCCGCATGAACTTTATTCTTGTGGTAAAATTACAATCTCTTTCGAATAATAAATTTAAATTCTGCTGGTGTACGATTAATGATTTTAACTTCTCCCGGAACAACCACTTGTGGCACTATCGATTCAATTGAATCCTGAATTAGACTTTGGTAGCTAACACTCGCTTGAAAATCATCGTTAGTTAACTTGGTGAGCTGTTGAATACCGCCGCGAACGATTATATCCATCTTGGGGGGCGTGAATATGATCTCCCGATTTGGTGGGGTTCCCGTTGCTGTTATTGGGATGCCTGTGAATGTTTTTTCCGCAAACGGCTGAACGTCAATTTGAAGCCGCACAACTTTGGTAAGAAGATCAATCGAATAATTCATTGGTTCCTCAAGCGGGATATTCATATCAATCGGTGTGTTTAAATCCTCAAATTTTTTATACACTGTGGGTAATAATGTAATAGGACTAATCAAGCTTTTTGAGCCGCCAATGGCAACACTTTCAGGCATTATCCGAACGGGACCGACCTGCCCATATCCATCCTTATATCTCACCATGATATTGGTAAAAACCCAGACTCGTTTTTCACCATAATCATCGAGTGCTAAAACCAACGTGTCAGGTTTAATGTCAAGCGGTTGGAACGAAAATGGCAGCTTGATATGTTCCAATAAATCTCGGCTAGTTATTATAAAATCTTCGGATACGATCGATGAAAGATCGATGAAGTATTTTACATCCGGAGATAGATATAATCCGACAAGCGACCAGCCGCTTCCTCTGAATCGTATATTTATATTTTTCGGGATAGGATATTTTAGCGCCTTCCCCTCTTTCATGTTTTCGAGCACAACAGGTACATGCTTCACCACCGTGTATTCATCTTTAAAGTTGACGAATATCCATGTCGATGCTGCAAATACGATGGAGGCAATTACAATATGGTAGCGTTTTTTTTCCATTAATGAAATAAAAAACTCCATCTAAATTAGTTGGACGGAGTTTCTAAAATCAGCTCACATCATGTGGGGAATTTCACTTTTAGAAGCTCCTCGATAAGTTGGTCCCGAGTTGCTCTTGAAATCTGTCGTCCATATATCGTAAGTCCATGCACACTGCGCGCATATCTTCTTAGTTCGTGCACCGTCATATCGTTAAGCTGCCGACGGTACGTTTGTTCATCCTCGCTCATCTCTGGTAACGGTGCAATTGTTTCTGAAAGCTCAGGTATCGTGTTATCAGTGGTTGGCTCTACCGTTTTGGCTTGTCTCTCGCGACGAACTTTCTCTTGAGGTTTGCGCTGTTTGGGTGGAGAGATTTTTTCTTTCCGCAGCTTTGCTGTTTGAGCCGGCGGGTAGATCAATATCTCCGTGTCATCGGCAGGTCGAGGAATGACATGAACAGATACAAGCTCGCCTACACGCTGTGCCGCTGCCGCACCTGCATCAACGGCGGCACGTACTGCTGCAACATCGCCCCTGATCTTTATAGTTATCAGACCACCGCCAGTGCGTTCTTTTCCGATGAGTTCCACATCGGCTGCTTTAGTCATAGCATCGGCAGCTTCAATGGCACCCACGAGACCTTTTGTCTCTATTAATCCGAGTGCATACTCAAGCATGGTTTCCTCGCTCTGCTTGAAGGATCAAGTTTACGAGATAAATTATTTTACTTTTCTGCTGGACGTTTAGGTAGAATCATTTCCACGTCACTGTGTGGTCGTGGGATGACGTGAACTGATACGAGCTCGCCAACACGCTGTGCTGCTGCTGCGCCGGCATCTGTCGCTGCCTTCACAGCACCAACATCACCGCGCACCATAACGGTAACATAACCGCCGCCGATAACTTCTTTACCGATGAGTGTTACCTTCGCTGCCTTTACCATGGCATCGGCTGCCTCGATAGAGCCAACGAGACCCTTTGTTTCAACCATCCCTAATGCATCAAGAGATATTTCCGCCATTAATAGTTCCTTTCACAAATTTTAACGTGGCATATTATAAAATTACATGAATCGAATATACTGAAATGGGAGCATATTGTCAATTTTATTGGTTGCTAATCTCTCTATTTTTAGGTATATTTTTTTAGTCTTTTAAAAAATAAAGGGATAAATCGATGGCTTTCAGCAAAAAAGCAAAAATATGGCTCATTATTATCTTGACTCCAATTATGCTCCTGATTATCGGTATCGTTGGATTAAAACTCTATCTAACGAGCGAACGACTCAAAGCCATCGTCATACCACGAATTGAAGAAGCAACTCACCGAATAGTTACAATCCAGGATATTTCGTTTTCTATCCTTCCCTCACTTGCAGTTTCAATTGACGGTTTAAAGATTTCGAATCCGGAAGGAATGAAATTCGACAGAGATGAATTTATCTCTCTGGATAATCTCCGACTTAAAGTGAAAATTTTTGCTTTACTAAGCAGTAAGCTTGAAGTCAATTACATAATCATTGACCATCCGAAGATATATCTTGAAACAACGGCGGATGGTATAAACAATTATTCGACATCCTCAGGATTAGATAAAAAGGATAATACCGGTACGAAAGCTGAGAGCCAAAGCTCGACCGCTCTTCTTCTCTCAAACCTCGAATTCAATAATGGAGAAATAGAATACCTCAATAAGAAATCCGACAGCCGTATGACACTTCTCGGCTTCAATCAGCTAATGTCGGCAGAATCGAAACCATCAGAGCAAAGTATTCATCTTGAAGGATCATCATCTATCGATAAACTTAGTTACGGCTCCATGAAAACATGGTTTATCGATGAACAACCTTTGAGCGGAAAGCTGAAAATGTCATATCAAATTGATAATGATATTTTGAAAATAGATGATGTGACTGCTAAGCTAAAAGATTTACCATTGACAATGAGCGGATCAATTTCAAAGTTACTGGCGGAAGAAATGTTTTTTGATCTGACCATTGCATCACCCGGAGTACAAATGTCGCAGCTTCTCTCACTTGTACCGCCAGAGATGCTGAAAGCTGCGAAAGGTATGACCAGCTCTGGCGATGTAAAATTTTCTACGATAGTAAAAGGTAGATTTAGTGAGAAGTTAACGCCCGGCGTTCGGGGTTCATTCACAGTTACAAACGGAAAAATTCAATACGCGTCACTTCCGAAATCAATTACAAACATTAACGTCAGTGGATCATTTGAGAAACCTGAAGCACGAACGGGAGATAAAGGAATCGGTCGGCTTGGGCTTGAAAAAATAGGGGCTTCTTTAGGAAGTAATCAGCTCACAGGTAAATTGAACATAACTAACTTTGACAATCCTTTACTCAGCGCGGTATTCAACGGCACAATGAATCTAAATGAGGTGAAAGAATTTTATCCGCTTGAGCAGGGTACCGATCTGAGCGGTTTGATGAAAGCAGATATTTCTCTCGAGGGAAATGTAAAAATCCCGCAAAGCATAAAAGCAAAAGGAAAGATAGAATTTCAGAACGTCATAATTAAAAATGCCAACTCACCAAAGCCGTTAAGAAATCTTAACGGTATCATAACGTTCAATAATCAGCTTGTCGAGTCGAAGCAGCTTGCTATGAATATTGGTGAATCGGACTTGAGTCTTGCCTTTGTAATGAAGAACTATCTCGGCATGATGATGGAAGACGCGGCAAAATCGGCGGGTAAGCCAAGCGCAACCATTACACTTATATCAAAACAATTGCGCACAATTGATTTAATCTCTGAAGAGAAACCAAAAACACAAGTGGCTGATAAGAAAAAAGCTGTTGACAAACAGGGTGGATTACTGCCCGGATTTGACATCGATGCAAATGTCAACATTGACAAACTTGTCACAGAAAAATTTGAATTTGATAATGCACGCGGTTCTGTTTCAATCTCGAATGGCGTTATAAAACTGAAGAATTTTTCTGTTAATACTTTTCAAGGAACAATACTTACGAAAGGAACCCTTGACGTCCACGATCTTAATAAGCGTCCCTTCAACCTTGATCTCGATATTGTGGGCGTGGAGTCGAATTCGATTTTGCCAAAATTTACTTCATTCGGCAACAACATTTTTGGTAAATTTTCAATGAAGACATCTGTGAGTGGCGACTTAAACGATACACTCGGTCTTGACACCAAAACGCTTGTAGGAAATGGCAAAGTTCAAATATTTGACGGCAAGCTTCTTGGTTTTCCGCTGACGTCTAAACTTGCCGAGTTCACGGGAATAAATGAGCTGAAGGAAGTAAACTTCAAGAATTGGTCAAACGCATTCACAATTTCCGATGGTCGGGTAAACATCAACGACCTAAAGATCAACGCGGGCACAACCGATTTCCTTGTCAACGGCTCGCACGGGCTTGACGGCTCAATGTCATATAACCTTACCGCAAAGCTGCCCGAATCCGTTTCAGACCGATTGAAACTGTCCGGTGTTGGTGGGCAGTTTCTGCAATTTTTCAAAGACAAAGAGGGTAGAATCAATCTGAACTTCGACGTAAGCGGAATGACAACAAGTCCCGCCCTGAAATTAAATACAAAAGCTCAGGAAGAAATGGCTAAGCAAGCACTCGAACAGCAAAAACAAAAGTTGTTAGATCAGGGAAAGAAAAAAGTTGAGGATGAGCTGAAGAAAAAAGTTGGTGAGGGACTCAAAAAATTGTTTAAAAAGCCCTGAGGAATGGCTGACAACGCCCGTATAAACATCCGCCCAAAACAATCCCTCGGACAAAATTTTCTAATCGATGACAACATTGCAAGGAATATTGTCCGAGAACTTCATTTGAGCGAGACGGATGTTGTAGTTGAAATCGGTCCCGGGCAAGGTGCTCTTACAAAACATCTTGTTGGAAAAGTGAAGAAACTTTTCGCGGTGGAAGTTGATAAAAGAGTTGTGGTTGAGCTTCGGGATAAATTCCAATCCGAAAATGTTGAGATCGTTCATCAAGATTTTTTAGAAGTCCGGCTCTCAGAGTGGCAGGAAAAATTTAAAACAAAACTCCGATTGGTCGGCAACATACCGTACCATCTTACTAGCCCGATTTTATTCAAAGCATTTGAAGAACGAAGTTCCATCCGGGACATTACCATGATGGTACAGAGAGAAGTTGCCAAAAGGATAGCTTCAAAACCGAACACAAAAGATTATGGAATACTTTCGGTATTTGCTCATTTTTATGGAATTCCAAAATGTCTCTTCAATGTTTCCCCCAACTGCTTTTATCCGAAACCGAAAGTAACTTCAACGGTTGTTCAAATACATCTTCACGATGAAATTCTTTATAATGTCAACGAGAAACTGTTTAGCTCGGTTGTTCGCACAGCTTTTGGAAAAAGGAGGAAAACGCTGAGAAATAGTCTTTCATATCTACCTTATGATGCAAGCATGGTGGAAACGCTTTTAGAAAAAATTGACTTCCCGCTCGACAAACGTCCCGAACAATTAACGGTCGAACAATTTGTAGGATTAACCAATCAGATCGAACAGATTCTGAGACGACACATATGTTAAAATTAGCTGGTTCCATTCGGCAACTGCGAGCCGTTGATATACTTATTGTGATTTTTATTCATATCCTTTCCCTCATAAGCATCGTTTTCTTGCCCGGTTCACGGGCGAGCATACTTATAATTGTCGTCAATCTTATTATTAGTTACTTCATAATTTTGTTATCTCAGGCGGGGGGAAAATCACAAAACAATTTCATCGTTCGAATATATGATTGGTATCCGGTACCAATGATTTTTTTCATCTTCAAGGAAGTCCACATCGTGATTCAATCATTCGTGCGGCACGATTGGGATGAAGTGTTTATTGGAATCGATAGAACAATGTTTGGATGTGATCCGACCGGTTGGCTTGCCAAATTTTCATCTCCCGCACTGACGGAAATCTTGCAAATCGCATATGCAAGTTACTACTTCATTATGCTCGCTGTCGGCATCGAATTATATCTAAAAAAAGAAAATTGGAAATTTTCCTTTTCAATATTTACGATCACTTATGGATTTGCTCTTTCCTATTTGGGGTACCTTACGTTTCCTGCCGTTGGACCACGCTTCACACTACACGATTTTTATGCCATAAATTTAGACCTCCCCGGCTTATGGCTAACGAACACCATCCGCGATCTCATTAACGCGGGCGAATCTATAACTAAAGGAACTGCAAATGCAATTGCAGTTGCCCAGCGGGATGTTTTCCCAAGCGGACACACAGAGATGACGATCATCTCAATCTATCTTGCACACCGGTACAAATTAAAATCGCGCCATTTTATTTATTTCTTTGGGACACTGCTTGTGATCAGCACGGTTTATTTGAGATATCATTACGTGATCGATGTGCTTGGAGGAATTGTGTTCATGTGGCTGACATTATGGAGTGCGCCAAAATTATTCCACTGGTGGGAAGATCGTCGAATAACGAAAGAAGTTGTAGATCAAGCTACCCATTAGATGATCTAAAAAAGAATCATCATAGTCCACTTCCGAAAAAGAGTAGAATTCCGCTCAGAATAATCAGGATAATTGAGGTACTCCACCCAACAATGTTTTGGAATTTATTGTTGGTATATCCTTCCATGATCTCCGTCTTATTAACTATGATCATCATACAAATGAGAACGATGGGTAAAAGAATTGCATTCAGTACCTGCGTCCAGATTGTTATTGCGATTAACGGAGCATTAGGTATCAGGATAATAACAACTCCTACAAGAATAATAAGTGTGAAGAGCGTATAAAATTGTGGAGCTTCGCTGAACTTCTTATCGATACTTGCTTCAAAGCCGAATGCCTCACAAACGTAGAATGCGGTTGCCAGCGGCAAAATTGCGGCGGAGAATATCGATGCAACAAAGAGTCCGAAGGCAAATACTTCCGATGCAAGAATTCCTGCCAGTGGTTTCAATGCCATCGCCGCATCTTTCGCTTCACCGATCTGAATGCCGTTGACATGAAGTGTTGCCGCGCAGGATACAATGATAAAGAAAGCAACAACAATCGTAGCAATGCATCCGACAACAACATCCCAGATGGTGAACCTGTAATCACCAATCTTGATTCCTTTTTCGATAACAGAAGACTGCATGTAAAACTGCATCCATGGCGCCACCGTAGTTCCCACTAATCCAAGAACGGTACTGATGTAAGTTCCATCCCATTGAATCGATGGTGTTATAATTGCTTTCCCTATTTCCGTCCAATCGGGTTTTGCTAAAACTGCCGAAACCACATACGAAAGAAGAAAAACACTGAAGATCAAGAAAACTTTCTCTGCAATTTTATAATTTCCTTTGACGACAAGAATCCATACGGCAATTGCTGCGATAGGAACCGAAATGTATTTGCTCACACCCAGCACCATCATGCTGCCTGCAACGCCGGCGAACTCGGTGGCGGTATTTCCGATATCTGCGATGAGAAGGCAGATAAAAATATAGAACGTGATTCTGACACCAAAATTTTCGCGTATAAGATCGGCAAGACCTTTGCCTGTCACAATTCCCATCCGTGCGTTCATTTCTTGAACCGTTAAGAGTGCAATGAAAGATGGAATCAGCGTCCACAGCAGTCGGTAGCCGTACATTGCACCCGCTACTGAATAAGTGGTAATCCCGCCCGCATCGTTATCAACACTGCCCGTAATAACACCGGGACCAACAACGCTTAAGAAAATCAGCAGGTTGCGGAAGGCGGGCTGCGTTTTTAGCCGTTTTAAAAAGCTCATTTTACGTTTCAGACTCCTGCTTCATCTCCGGGAAAACAGATTCGAACGCATCACGCGATGTAATGATTCCCTGAATTCTGTCGTCATCATCGACAACCGGTATAGCGATGAAATTATACTTGAAAAAAATCTGTGCCACTCGTTTGATATTTGTATCAATCTTTACCGAAATAACATTCTCATTCATAATATCCGCAATTACTGCTGTCGGCTGAGATGATAATAGATTTCTAATCGTGATTACTCCTTTCAAGTAATCATCTTTCTCCACTGCATAAATATAATAGATCAGTTCGGCTTTTTTGCTCTCCGCTTTCAGCAACTCTAAAATTTCTTGGACTGTTTGTGTCTCTTTTACAGTAATGAAATCGGTATTCATGATGCTGCCGACACTGAAAATCGAAAGTTGTGAAAGTTCCTTCAACTCAGAAACTTTCTCTGACGGAAGAAGTACATAAACCGCTTGACGGTGTTCCCGCGATATTTCATCCAAGAGATCTACCGCTTCATCCATTGGCATTTCATTAATAATGCTTGTAAGGCGACCGGCTTCCAGTGTTTCGGAAATTTGGACACGCAACTTAAGTGGCATCTCCTGAAGTGTTGCAGCCGCAGTCCCGAAACTGAGTGATTCAATAAGAGATATTCGCTCGTCGATTCCTAAATCTTCCAGAATATCTGCCATGTCAGCGGGATGAACTTCGGATAATTTAGAGGAATCAATCTTCAGGTGCAATGACCCGTAAACATTCGCCGTTGCAGTCGGTTGAACGTATTTCCACGGGATAAATTTATCTCTTATATCGCGATCCATAACCCACTTGAATATAGCATTAATAAACCTTCCCCAACCTAACCTTCGCAGCAAAGCTTTCACGCCAATATCAATATGCACGAGCCAGAGATTTGAATTCTCTTTTAAGGTGTCATCGATAAGGAAATGAAGATCGTTAACCCGCACAACTTTATTACCGGATGTTGATATAATTTGCTTATCGAGAAATGTTTTTCTTAGAAGTATCTCCGTGTCCGCTGTGGTTGAAGCTCCATTCATCGATTCCTGTATATATTCGACAGTGACAGACCCTCCCGGAATCATTTTCTTTACTTTTCCCCAGGGGATGTACATAACCTTTTTACTGTTTCCGGGTTTAATGACAATGCCGGTTATTTTTGGAAAGACCTGATTGGTTGTTGCGGCGAGATCGAGGACGCGCCCAATTTTCTTGCTGTCATGAAAATTCACGACGGGCAAACTCAAAATTTCCGACAAAAAAATAAAATTAACGATATCAGATGCCATGCACAACCATTGTTATTATAATTTCTCGATGTGAATCTCGAACTAAACTCAAAATAATTTTATGTGATAATATACTCAACAAATCTGAAAATTGCACCAACTATTACTGTTGAATATTACCGGAAAATGAAGTTAGATCAATTGCATTCTTCAGATCGAAACATTTTGCATTTTATGCCCACATTTTGTAATTTGAGCAAACAACGATGTAAATAATAAACGAAAAGGAGCGCATAGCGCGATGAGATTCTCTACGAAACATTTCTCTTCCCCTGTGCATCAGTCTCTTCCGACCAAATTTGCTCCTAACAATCCCATCTTTTTTCTAAAATATCAACAATGTACTAAAAGATGCTCACTTCCCTACTAAAAATATTGTTTGCTATTTTATTCTCAGGATTTGTTGCAACCCTTGAGTTACTTATTACACCTTTTCACCGCACAGGAAAGTTGTTTCATGCGCTGGCTAAATTTTGGGCTCGATGTATTCTTAAAGTTTGTGGAGTAAAAGTTGTGTTGGAGGGATCCGAGCACGTCGATTTCACCCGGAGCTACATTTATGTATCCAACCATTCAAGCCAATTCGATATCCCGGCAGTTCTTTCAAGTATTCCCGATCAGATACGAATCGTTTATAAAAAAGAACTTGAGAAAATTCCAATCTTCGGCTGGGGATTGAAGTATGGTAAAACATACATTGGAATTGATCGTGGTAAAGGGCAGGATGCAATTCAGAGTTTAGAAGAGGCTGCAAACAAAATCCGTACCGGTGCTTCCGTTCTTCTGTTCGGGGAGGGAACACGCTCGCCGGATGGGAAATTACAACAGTTCAAGCGAGGACCATTCAACCTTGCAATCAGAGCTGGTGTGCCAATTGTTCCGGTTACGATAAATGGAAGTTTTAATATTCTACCTAAAAATTCATTTAGAATCAGACCAGGAACTATCACATTGATACTTTCGGATCCGATTGAGCCACCGCGCGGTGATGGTAAAGAAACAGAGTTGATTCTGCGAGATAAAGTGCATTCAACGATATATAAGAATTTAAAAAACTGAGGAAGAATCGCTAAGTATATTATGAGAATTAGATGAATCAAAAGATAAATATTGTAGCAATAATTCCGGCGCGGTACGCTTCAACACGTGTGCCGGCAAAACCATTGATTGATCTTTGCGGCAAATCCATGATCCAACGTGTTTATGAGCAGACTAAAAAAGCAACGCTCATTAACCGCGTTATCATCGCAACGGATCATGAAAGAATTGTCGAAGCGGTGAAACATTTTGGTGGTGATGTTGTAATGACCCCTGCCGATATCAGGTCTGGCACTGACCGAATTGCGCATGTTGCGAAAAATCTCCCCGATGCCGACATCATCGTCAACGTTCAGGGAGATGAACCGTTAATTGCGCCAGAGATGATCGATCAGGCAATAAAGCCGCTGATTCTTGATTCTTCAATTCAGATAGGCACATTAGTCAAGAAGGTGACTTCCACAGATGAGCTGACAAATCCCAATGTCGCTAAAGTAGTTGTAGACAAACAGGGATTTGCAATTTATTTCTCGCGGTCTCCAATTCCATATCTGCGTGATGGTTCTGAAATAAGTAAGTGGTATATTCATCATACCTTTTACAGGCACATAGGATTGTATGTGTTCCTGAGAAAATTTCTTTTACAATTCTCGTTGTGGGATGAATCGCCGCTTGAAAAGACGGAGAAACTGGAACAACTTCGTATCATTGAGCATGGATACAAAATAAAAGCAACAGTCACAGAATACGACAGCATACCAATTGATACACCCGAAGACATTGAACGGGTTACAAAGCTTTTACAACAAACAAAGGTGAAAAATCTATGAATACAGATGAAGATAAACGAACTCTCTGGACGGTTCTTCGAAATACTTTTGGTCGGGGAGTAGTAGTCATTGTTCCGATCGTGATTACCTTTTGGGTATTGCACTTGCTCTTTGACTCCATCGATGGTATCGCATCACCGATTTTCGACCGGATTTTGGGTCAGCATATTCCCGGCATCGGCTTCATGACGATGATTGTTTTGATATTAATTGTCGGCACATTATCGCGGAACCTTCTGGCTCGAACTCTTTTTAGGTTCTTCGAGAAATTACTTTCATCAATTCCGCTGGCACGGACTATCTACACGGCAATGAAGGATATTATTACTGCGTTTCAACCCGGTAAGAAGGGACGCTCGTTCCGTGAAGTAGTACTCATCGAATATCCCAGTCCGGGTATTTCAACAATCGGTTTCGTAACTAATGAAATATCCATAGATGTAGAAAATTCAGAAGAGATGATCAGTGTATATCTTCCCAATCCACCCAATCCAACATCCGGATTTTTAATTCTCATTCCACGTAAGAAAGCGAAAACACTCGACATGACGATTGAAGAAGGTCTGAAATTCGTTCTCTCTGGTGGAATTGTTACTTCCGGGAATCTCACTTTTAAATCTTAAGAAAAAATTATGGCACGGAATAAAGTTAAATATATTTTTATAACAGGTGGAGTGATTTCATCGTTAGGAAAAGGAATTGCAGCGTCTTCCATCGGACTGCTTTTGAAAGCACGCGGTTTGCGGGTGACAATCCAAAAGTTTGATCCGTACATCAACGTGGATCCGGGTACGATGAATCCTTATCAGCACGGTGAAGTGTACGTTACCGATGATGGTGCTGAAACCGACTTAGACCTCGGTCACTACGAACGGTTCCTCGACGTCAACATGACGAAGAATAATAATGCCACCACCGGACAAATTTACAACGAGGTTATTACAAAAGAGCGGCGCGGCGATTATTTAGGCGCAACGGTGCAGGTGATCCCGCACATTACCGATGAAATCAAACGCCGGTTTGAAGCACTGGCGAAAACAGGTCACTATGATGTTATATTAACAGAGATTGGCGGAACGGTTGGCGATATTGAAAGCTTACCATTCCTCGAAGCGATGCGTCAGTTTATGTACTCGAAAGGAAAAACCAACGCTATTTGTGCACACGTGACACTTGTTCCCTATATCAAACATGCGGGTGAAATCAAAACCAAACCGACACAGCACAGTGTAAAAAAATTGCTCGAGATTGGTATCCAGCCCGATATACTTATATGCCGTTCCGAGGCACCGCTTACCAAAGAAGTGAAAGAAAAAATTGCACTCTTTACAAATGTCAATGTCGAATCGGTTGTTGATGCGCACGATGTTTCAACGATTTATGAAGTTCCTTTGCAATTCGCACAAGAAGAAGTTGATGAGATTGTTTTAGAGAAACTCGATCTAACCTGTCCGAAACCGAATCTGAAAGAATGGAAGAAGTTTGTTGAGCGTGTTAAGAATCCGAAGGGGGAGGTAAACATTGCGGTCTGCGGAAAATACACGGAGCATCAGGATGCGTACAAAAGTATAACAGAAGCGTTCGTCCATGCCGGTGCAGCGAACGATGTGAAGGTAAATCTCAACTGGATTCGTGCCGAAGATATTGAGCGAGATGGGGTGGAGCCGCACCTCAAAAACATTTCCGGACTTCTTGTTGCACCGGGATTTGGTGACCGAGGCATCGAAGGAAAGATTGCAGCAATAAAATACGTCCGTGAGAAAAATATTCCCTTCCTCGGTATTTGCCTCGGCTTGCAGTGCGCTGTGATTGAATTTGCACGAAATGTTTGTGGATTGACTCATGCCCACAGCACCGAGTTCAAGCAAACCGATCAGAATGTCATTGATCTGATGCTTGAGCAAAAAAATGTTACTGCCTATGGCGGCACAATGCGACTTGGCTCGTATCCTTGTAATATTTTAAAAGGAACTAAAACATTTAAGGCATATAAGAAAGAGCTTATCCACGAGCGCCACCGCCACCGATACGAGGTAAACAACGCTTTCAAAAGTGTTCTTGAAAAGCACGGTATGATTATCAGCGGTATCTGTACTGCGAATAATTTAGTAGAAATTATTGAACTTTCCGACCATCCCTGGTTCATCGCCGGGCAATTTCACCCCGAGCTACGGTCACGCGGCGCAAATCCGCATCCGCTGTTCCGTGACTTTGTAAAAGCGGCGGTAGAATGCGGATAACGAGAGATGTAGTGCACCGCTAAGGTGTGATGTATTTATGAGTGCAGACCATGCCTCGCAAAGAGAAAATTCTCGCAATATATCCTGAGCATTCCGAGCAGCGCATCTTCGATCCGATGCCGCCCCTCGGTTTGGCATGGATTGCAGCAGTTGTTCGTGAACAGGGGTATCCCATTCGTATTGTTGATGAACAGGTTGAAGCTCTCGATCTTGATGCGCTTGTGCAAGATATGCGCCCCACGATTGTTCTCATCGGAGGGACAAGTCACAGCCGCTTTAAAGCGTTTGCCCGAGCCGCAGAAATAAAAGAGGCACATCCACCCGCAACAATAATATACGGTGGACCACATGCCTCTTTTACTGCCGAAGATACATTTTCACGTGTTCCAGAAATAGATATCATTGTTCACGGTGAAGGTGAGTATACTGTTCTCGATCTTATAAGATGGAAAGAAGCCGGCGGCAACATTCACGAGCTGGAAAAAATAAAAGGCATCTCATATCGGAGGAATGGCGGTGTGCTCTCTACCGGTTGGCGGAGTTTTAATCATGATCTGGATAAGTTGCCATTACCTGCCCGCGATCTGCTGCCCATCGAGCGTTACAAGATGACATTGGAATATCTTGGCTTGCCCGCGCTGCATGTAATGACTGCAAGAGGGTGTCCATTTAACTGCTCATTCTGTTCCGCTTCTCAGATGTACAATCACAGCTATGCAATGCGCTCACCAAAACTTGTTGTCGATGAGATTGATGCTCTGATAAAACAGTATAACATCAAAGGATTAAAAATATTCGACAGCACTTTTACAATTAATAAAGATCATGTTCTTTCATTCTGCCGCCAGTTGAAAGAGCGCGGTTTGGTTATACCATGGGAATGTGAAGTTCGCGTCGGGTCGGTTGATAAACATTTGCTGGAACAGATGCGTGAAGCTGGCTGTTATTACGTTGATATTGGAATTGAGTCGGCAGATCAAGATGTATTAGATGCGATGAACAAGAAGATACACGTTGATGATGCAGAGCAATTGTTACACTGGTGTAAGCAGCTTGGGTTGCTGACCAAAGTGTTTTTCACTGTTGGTCACATAAACGAAACGTATAGAGCAGGTCTTAAAACCGTGCGGTTCATCAGAAGGAACAGAAAATACATGACGTTAATTGGTTACAATCCCGGCATACGCATTTACCCGGGGACGCAAGTGGAAAACTATGCACGACAAAAAAATCTTCTTCCTGCCGACTTCAAATGGTCGAAGCCATATGAAAATCGGGACAACCTCAGAATATACCTTGCCGTTAACAACATACCATTGTTGCTGCAGCCGCGGATGGGAATCCGGGAGTTACGGAAACTGCGGCACCGATACATTCTTTCAAGAATCACTTCGCCTGTTTTTCTTCTCTCAAAATTAACTACCCTGTTGAAACACGGAGAGGTGAAGAAATATATTGGCTTGGGGTTTAAAGGAATATTTAGGAAGCGATAGATTTTGATTTTTGTTTGGGTAAGCTTTATATTCTTTACACAATAGGATTGGAGATTTGAAAATGAAGTGGGTAATAGGTGAAAGTAATGCCGAATTGATGAAATCAAGTTAATTATTCAAATTCTACAGGTAGATGAACCACCAAATAAAAGAAATAAAACGAAATATGTTGTCATTAAAGATGATGGGCAAACGGCACAGAACACTTTATAAAGGGTCCCCGAAAAAAGAATTCGGGGCAACAATATCCCCGCTAAAAGAACAACGGGCTTTTATATGAAATTAATTCCTTCTGTTGCAAAACAAAATCTTAGGAGTACAATACAATGAAGAAGAGTAATTTAGGATATTTGGGATTTCTCGGATTGCTTGGATTTCTCGGATCGGCACTGAACAATCCGGCGCTTTATGGACTTTTCGGATTGTACGGATTTTTTGGTTTCTTTGGATTTCCGTGGAAGGACAATCGAAGCAAAAAAGAAAAGTAAGATTAACGAGAATAACCCCAGCGATAAATTAGTTAATATAGATTAACCATAACATTGACTTTTGTTTTGACAAGTTTTATATTCTTGCTGAAGTAAATTATTGATTTGATGACTTGAAGCGGTTTTGGTGAATACGTTTTAGTTTTGGTGCTTTTCTATGTTATATTGATACCTGATAATGAAAGATGAATATAAAATACCAGATGAATCACAGAAACTGCTTAAATAAGTTAAAAATAAAAACTGTTTATCCCACTCACCTTGTTCCGATTCTTTTTATCGGAAAGAGCGGGACAATATTGCGTTATTACAGATGTTCCGCAGCCAGTGCCGCTATTAGCCAAACATGAATTCGATCAAAAGCGAGTTACTCCAAATTGCCGCTGACGCCAACCGCCTCTTGACTTCATATATTTCCATACATGATGCTATGTTCAAGTTTAATTGGAAGCACGTTATACCGTTGCCTTTCATATTTAAACCAATTGACTATCCACGTTTGCAGGGTCAAGCAATAGCAGTCCTATGTCAATTGAGGGATTGTGAATTAGGTCTCAAGAATCTCAAGCTTAAATTCAATTCCTTGAATGTGCCTGAACAAGAAACCCATTTTTTGCATTTCTTATCTGAGTATGTGTTGGCTCTCCTTGAAACTCTCCTTCGATTTGAGACGATGCTAAACGAGTTACGAAAGAAAGCGGAAGACCCGTCCTCTTATAAATATTCGGAGTACCGGCGACACCTCAAGAGGTACCAAGAGGCGGTTGCAGGCTACCATTCAATGGGTGGCAGACTGAATGAGCTTTATTACCAATTACGATAAGAATCGGCGGCAACAGCAAATAACAAAAAGCTAAAGTCGCTCATTGTTTATGATAACTTTTTGAAATATTCGCTACGTAGTTTTTAGTGTATCTTGTTGCTTCGCTCTTTTTATAGCACCAAAAACTACGTTCTTTAGCTTCAAACGTTAGGTGCCAACTATTTCAATGAATACAGCAATCTTATGACCTGTGCCTTTTGCGGCAACCAAGCAGAAATCAAGGAGAGTCACATCGTCCCGAAGTTTGTTTTCGACTGGCTCAAGGAAACGTCTGGCACGGGATACATCAGATTCTCACATACTCCTAACAAGCGAGAACAAGACGGTCTTAAGATTCCTTTACTTTGTCGCAATTGCGAGGAACTTTTCGGCAAATGGGAAAAGCAGGTCTCCGAGAACATCTTTAAGCCCTTACACTCTCAACCAGGCCAGCGACGGGAATATGGCAAATGGTTAGCAAAGTTTGCCGCTTCCGTTTCTTGGCGTGTTCTTGCATTTTTCAAGACAAAGGGTAAATTTGATCATTTCTCAGATGAATTGAAAGAAGCTATCGAGAGAGCATCGCAACGGTGGAAAGATTTCATCGAAGATAATGAGCCATATCCCGGACCATACGAACAACACATTCTCCCGCTGGATGGAATTGCAAGCACATCTGATCCAAGCACACCACCGAATATGAGTCGATACTTTCTACGCACTGTCGACATAGACGTAGCCCGTACAAAGAAAACCGCTTTTGTTTATGCAAAGATGTGCCACCTATTATTGGTTAGTTTCATCGAAATGCCATACGCCAGCCATTGGAGAGGTACTAAGGTTCACATTAACCGTGGCTATGTTGGTGGCAAAGTCGGTTATGCCATTCCAAGTGGTTTCGGCGAATACTTGAAGGATCGGGCTCGCATGGTAGCACAGGCACAGGATTCCATTTCCCAAAAACAATGGAACAATATCACTAAAACCTATCAAGCAGGCTTGGATCGTGCAGCAAATTCTGAGAGTTTTCGTGCAATGAATTTTGACGTGAACATTTTCGGGCAATCAGCATTCAAAGATGATGAGAACGAACTGGAGTGACTGGTCGGTGCCTAACAACGATGCTTTACGCCGCTCACGTTTTTTTGATAAGGCAAGGTTGCAGCCCAGCTTGCCGAAATATATGGAGTTCGCGCCATGTTATGTCTTCCACTTAATCGTACACCCAATCGAGAACGTTTCCGGAGTTTTTATTTCTTTACCTACCAACAAAGCCTCCAATGCATCGCGGAGATAATTTTCTTTTACTGCTTTGGGGTTTTCCCAGTTGTCGTCCATCTTGCCGCTATAACGTAATCTCCATTTCTTATCTCCGCCAGAGGCGGATACGCCTTCGGCGGAAAAGGCAAAGAACTGCGGTGTGTGTGTCGCACCGAATGCTTCAGCGGTTTGCTGATCAGCATCCCGGAGGTATTTGAAGTTGAACCCTTTTGACTTCGCCCGCTTAATCATCTCATCAAAATTATCGTCGGGATAATTTTTCTCATCGTTCGAGTTTATTGCGACAAGCTGAACTCCTTTACAGGCGTAATTTTTTTGCATTGCAATCATTCTATCCTCGTATGCCTTTACATACGGGCAGTGGTTGCATGAGAAGACGATAATCAAAATGTTCGCATCCTTGAAATCGGAAGAAGAATATTTATTTCCATCGACACCGGGAAGATTTTTAAAATCCGGCATCGGGTCGTTTATGTTAAGTTTATTTCCTTTCACTTTATCTCCTAAAAAATTAATAACTTATATTATGCAAAAAGTGTTTAAGATTAAAAATTCGAAGCTCTAAATCCGAAATTCTAAACAAATTCGAATTTCCCAAATCTTAAACCGTTTTAAAAGCACCGATTTTCAGAATTTTGAGTATTCGAATTTTGGAATTGTTTAGAACTTCGATATTTGTGCTTAGGATTTATTTCAACAAATCAAGTCCGGAGTTAATATCTGTTAATAATTAGATTATCCATTATGCTGAATAGCTATCCTTACCGAGTCATACCAATATACATCCCGCCAAAATATGGAACCAACCAAATCAGCCAAACAATTAAGCTGTACCTATGGAATCCCGTCCGCGCTGATTCGCTTCCTTTTCGAACCACAAAGGTTGCCCATAGAGCATGTGCAAACATAAGCCAAATGGCGATCTGTCCTGTAAGTGTGTGCGGCGCTCGCAGGTCGAAAGGTCCGTTGGCAATCCGATGCATTGCCAAAGTGCCCGTGACATCGAAAATGAAACCGGTCCAGAAAGCAGCAACATGCCAGTATTTAAGATAACGAGCGATCCGTTCCGACCAAACACCCAAGGAGTAGAAAACCAATGCGAGTGTGATGAGAGTCGTGGATATCATCAATGGGGTAGACATAAATCTCGTTTCCTCAAGAAAACCATAAGCGAGTAATTTCGTAATTTGCAGTCAACTATTTTTTCAGCCATTCATTGAACAATTTTTTAATGTTGTCTTCGCTGAGGTGAATCGTTTTACCGGTCGATTGCCGTTGGCGCAGTGTTTCATATAATGAAACAGCGCAGGCGACAGAAACGTTCAAGCTCTCTATCATTCCGAGCATCGGTATCTGGAAATTTTCATCGGCAAATTTTGCTGCCTCGGCAGATACACCGCGGTGCTCGTTGCCAAAAACCAATGCGACCTTTTTCGTCAGGTCAAGCTCGTACAATGATTTTGATTTCTTTCCGAGATGTGTTGCGCAAATTGTGAAGCCGTCGCGGTGAAGCTGATCGTAGCACTCGGCTATAGATTTAAAGTTATGCCGCTTCACCCACTTCATAGCGCTGGCAGAGCTTTTCCTGCCGAGCTTCGGAAATTCCTCGTTGACATAAAGCAGCTGAACTTCGAGTATCCCAACGGCGTCTGCGGTGCGCAGCACTGCGCTCACGTTATGAGGATCGAAAATATCTTCCATTACAACTGTAAGGTCGGGTTGCCGCTGATGCAGCACGGATAGAAATTTTTCTTTTCGGCGTTCGGTCATTTTAAATTTGCGGTTCCTCTTGTTTTGTTTGAAGAATGGCAATTGCCGTGATTACGAGAATGGCACCTACGATTTGAATAGGTGTCAGCACTTCATTGACGATAAAGAACGCGGATGCGATTGCGACAATCGGCTCGAAGGTTGCAGTTATTATGCCTCGTGAAGCAGTCAGATATCGCATGCCGGAGAAGTAAAGTGAATGCGGAATAAGAATCGAGATCACCGCAAATCCAAAAAACATTTTCCACGTCTCAACCGAATAATGTGCATCGATGATTTTGGACGGAGGGTTGATAATTATCCAGAACAGCACGCCGGAAATAAGTGCATAGACAAGGCAAGTCCAAACATTGTATTGCTTCAGCAAACGTTTTAGCCAGATAGTCGTAAAACTCCAGGTGAATGCCGATGCCAATCCTGCAAGCAATCCGGGGTGATTAATCGTGATGATGGAGAAATCTTTTCCGGCTACCGCAAGATAGCACCCAATAAGCGACACACCTCCGGAAAGAATTTTTATGGGAGTAATTTTTTCTGTGCGGCTCGCTGCGGCATAGAGCAGAACAATAAGAGGCGCCAAATATTGAATAAGGATTGCCGTAACAACATTTGTAGCGGCGATTGCAAAGTAGTATGTAAAATTGGAGCCGACAATTCCGAGAATTCCCAAAAGAGCAAACTTGTACAGGTCTTTTAGTTTAACTGCAAGAAGGTGGCGTTTGAATAGAAGAAAAAATATCAACAGTAAGAGACATGAGATCGTTATCCGCATTTGTACAAGTATCAGCGTCTCCACATGCTGGATGAAGAGAAATTTTGCAATCGTTGCAGAGATGCCCCAGAACGTCGTTGCACCGATGATGTAGAAATAACCTTTGAGTGAGTTCATTGCTCCGGGGGTTGATCGGGAGCCGACGGCGCGCCTTCTTCTGCTTTACGCTTATAATACTTACTCATCTCGTCGTTGCCCGCAATTTCGTATAAGTGGGCAAGTTTCTGATGGATGAGTTTCGATTCCGGGATAATATTTGCGCCACGTTTTAAAAAATCGATGAGCGAGTTTAACGATGGAATATTCAAATCCGGTTCGTAACAATTGGCAGCATTGATGTACGGAGTTGACTCATTGGGTTTTGCATCGGCGGCTTTCTTGTAATATCGCAGGGCAAGATCATAATTATCGTACACCGAGTGCGTGGCTTCAAAAACGCTTGCAAGCCACATGTAAACATCGTAGCCAATGTGAGAAAACTCCTTAGCAAGTTTTTCACCAAACAAACACAGCTCTTCCGGTTTCAGTGCATGATTCCAGAAAAGCTGACGATACAGTTCAATGTCGTCGAGATGCTGCTCAATTGCCTGCTCGAACGCATCGAAGATTTCGTTGAACTCTTTCGACGATTCGAACCGATCACGTATTTCATCTATTGTTAACTTGGACATCAAATTCTTATGTTCTTCACAGCAAAAAGTTAATGGCGGATCGAATATCAAGAAAAATCCGACTCTGCCAAAATAACAAAGCGTTCATTGAAAATCAAGAGGCAGCGAGAAAAAGTTGACAGTTCCAAAATAATTCCGTATTTTCAGCAAAATTAAAGGAGATCATTTATGGAAAATCAGCAAATTAACGCAGTTGAGGCACCAAAAGTTTCTTCATTCTTTGAAAGGATGACGGATATCTTTTCCGCACCCGGAAAGCTATTCAGCGAAGTTGCCACCGCCCCGGTACAAAGTTCATCATGGGTTGTGCCATACATACTTGCAATGCTTATCGGACTCGTCTCAACTTATGCAATTCTTTCCAATCAAACACTTCGCGAGCAAGCATTGGAGCCACAGCGGAAGGCGATGCAGGAGAGTGTTGACAAAGGTGAAATGACCCAGGACCAAATGGATCGCGCAACTGAAATGACGGAGTCATCTTCAATGGTGGTTATTTTCGGTTCGGTATTCGCACTTGTAATGGTTACAGTAACACTATTCGGTGTGCCGCTTATTCTTTGGATAATCGTAAAACTTATTCTAAAGTCATCTGCAAATTATAAGAAGTTACTTGAGCTTTACGGACTTGCTTCGCTCATCGGTATCCTTAATGCAATAATTACTCTCAGTATGATTTACTTGTTTGATTCGCTGCGTGCAACACCCGGTGGCTCACTATTGCTCCTGGGTAATTTTGATTACCGCAACTTTCTTCACATGTTTATCGCATCGTTGAATATTTTCACGCTTTGGCAAACTGCAGTTGTTGGTATTGGAATATCGAAAGTATCGAACAAATCGACCGGAACCGGTATGATAGTTTCTTTTGGACTGTGGCTGGTTTATGTGATCATTGCTTCTTTGGCTGGGTGGGGAGCGAGGTAAGCGTATTAAGTTGTGAGTTTTTAGTTTTGAGCTATTAGTTTCTCGCAAAGCCGCAAAGTGCGCGAAGATTATTGCTTAATTTTTAAAATACTTTTCCCACTCGAATGCTTGATTGAGCGTTAACTGAGATTGTTGTATTACTTTTCCTTTGGCATCAATCTCTCTTAATCCGACAAAAGTATGTAGATCACCAAGGTCGACTAACTTTGGCGGTAACTCCGAATGAGTATCGACCTGATATGAAATACCAAGGTCGGTTTTTGTTTTAATTCCGCTGGTATGCTCGATGAAAACATTCCGAACGATTACATCATACGCCCGCTTGCCGTTAAACGGCAGGTTCTCATAGGTTCCTATCTCGAAATTTTTGTACTCACCCGTGGCAATCGAGTAGAGTGAAGATAGAATTCCAACAAAATTTAGCTTTCGGATAAAATCTTTTTCCGGATCGTTTGGCACATGACCCGATTCTACAAGCAGCGTGCTTGTTCCCCATTTCTGCATGTTATCGCCGAATGCTCGCGGCTCAAAGCTGTCATCGTACTTTGTAATCTTTCCTCGAACAAATTGCTCCATTGTGGCAGTGAATACAGAAGCGAGATGCTTTGAATGGAGTCTAACTTCGTTTTCAGATTTTTCATAGTCAAACGACGGGGAAAGCAGTCCAATCGCTGAAAGCTCTTTTAAAGAACCTACCGTGCTTAGCTCCTGGTCGTGAAGATTAAATCCAAACTGTGGCTTTAATTCATGCTGTAATGTTTTAAGAATCCGCGCTTCGGGTGTAACAAGCGCAAGTGCATCACGGTTCATGTCGATACCTTGTGCCGTTCGCCGTTGAAATCGTGCCGCACCATCCGGATTGAGCATCGGTACGAACAGCAAATTAATGGAAGAAAGTATGCATTGGGTAAAGCTTTCATTTTTTGTTCTTATCAGATAATTGAGGATATCGCAAATCGCCATCGTGGCAGTCGATTCATCGCCGTGCATTTGTGACCAGAGCAAAACAGAAATATTCCCATTCCCAATTGATAGGAGCCGAATATTTCTTCCTTCAAACGAAATACCTGCTTGTCGGATTTTTAAAAGTCCGTAAGAATTCTCAGCCAGACTTTCAATTGTTCTTTGAAGTATCTCTGGTTTGAATGCACGCTTAAGAAATGCGCTTATACGGTATGTATCGTATTCTTGGAAAAATCGCTTTGAGCAGTTTAGTATTTCTTGAGAATTCATAACTTTTTCCGACTGATTTAATAGCTATCATAATGAAAATAGTTAGAAGGCAGCTTAACTACCGATGACTATTAAGTCACAAGTGGAACTTCCTTCAAGACATTATGTTGGATAATATAATAAAATCTTCATTTTCTTGCTTCACGTTTGCTTTCTTTGTATATTTTCCTTCGGGAAATGAGTGAAATTAGTCATAAAACGTTAAACTGCCCCAAGGGGCATTTTTTATTCAACCACGAAAATGAATCAAATAGATTTTAATATCAATGAAGACCAGCCACATTCGCTGGAAAATATTCCGAACCGGCTTCCGGTCCTCGCACTTCGCGACGTTGTTGTTTTTCCATACATGGTCTATCCGGTATTGCTTGGCCGTGAGTCATCGCTCAAGGCGGCAACACATGCCATAGAGCGAGATAAATTGGTTTTCCTCACGGCACAGAAGAACCCGGCAATTGAGGAACCAAAAGTCGATGATATTTATACGGAAGGAACCGTGGCTAAAATCGTTCAGATTATGAAACTCCCAAATGGATTAATGAAAATCCTTGTAGATGGGATTGCACAAGCTTTCATTAAAACATTCGTCAGCAATAGTTCTTTTCTTGAAGTCGAGATAATTCTAAACGATCAAAAAGATGAAATGAATTCAGAACTTGAAGCGCTTGTACGTCATTCATCCCAATTATTTGATGAATACATCAACCTTAGCCGCAATGTTCCAAACGAGATACTTACAGCAAACGAGATAATTAAAGATCCAAGACGGAAATTGTTTTTTATCGCAGCCAACATAACACAAGCGGTTGCCGCGAAACAAAAAATACTACAGTACGCTTCATTAAAGGAACAGTACTTTGAAGTTGCCCGTCTTCTGACATCAGAATTAGACGTGCTAAGAATAGAAAAAGATATCGATACCAAACTTCACGAAAGCATCCAGAAATCACAAAGGAAGTTTCTTCTTCAGGAACAGATTCGCATCATGCAGGATGAGCTTGGATCGGAGGAGATCATCACACCCGAACTTTCAAAGCTTAAAGAACAGCTTATACAAGCTAAGATGCCTAGTGATGTTTTTGAGAAAGCGAATGAAGAGTTTAATAAATTGAAAAAAACTCCGCCACAGTCGCCAGAGTTTGGTGTTAGTAGAAACTATTTGGATTGGATGATCGCTGTTCCGTGGCATCAACGCACAAAAGATAACTTAGATGTTAAACATGTTCAGAAGATTTTAGATGAAGACCATTTCGGACTTGAAAAACCGAAAGAACGTATTCTTGAACATATAGCAGTTCTTAATCTTGTCAAAGAAATGAAGGGGCAAATTCTTTGTTTTGTTGGACCTCCGGGTGTTGGTAAGACTTCTCTCGGCAAGTCTATTGCACGAGCGCTTGGCAGAAAGGTTGTTCGCATCTCACTTGGCGGAGTACGCGACGAGGCAGAAATTCGCGGTCATCGCCGAACGTACATCGGCTCAATGCCGGGTAAAATTATCCAATCGATGAAACGCGCAGGTGTAATTAATCCTGTTATCTTGATGGATGAAGTTGATAAGATGAGTATGGACTTCCGCGGCGATCCCTCGTCGGCGCTATTAGAGGTGCTTGATCCGGAACAGAATATCACATTTAATGATCATTACCTTGATGTGGATTATGATCTTTCACATGTAATGTTTATTACAACGGCAAACGTGAGGTATCATATTCCATTGCCGCTTCAAGACAGGATGGAGATTATTGAGCTGCCCGGTTATCTTGAGTATGACAAATGTGAAATCTCAAAACGGCATATCATTCCAAAGCAGCTTCTTGAGCATGGACTGAAGAAAGAGAATGTGAAATTTGCCGACGCTGCTATTGTGAAAATCATTCAACAGTATACACGCGAAGCCGGCGTAAGAAATTTAGAACGCGAGATCGCGTCGGTTTGTCGGAAGCTCGCAAAAGATATTGTGCTTCATAAACAGAAAAACGGTCAGCGCACTGAACAAAAATCGATAACGGTTGATGAGAAAAAAGTTGAAAAGTGTTTAGGTGTTCCTAAGTTTCGAAAACGTTTGACGACCAGAGAAAGAAAAATCGGTTCAGTTATAGGTTTAGCGTGGACAAGCGTAGGCGGCGATATTCTAAATGTCGATGTGACAATTATGGATGGTAACGATCGACTTACACTAACCGGTCAGCTCGG
>Ga0315286_10000108_pt1 | contig 57142 bp, 58 predicted proteins | sample YL17G10_0_MG_FD_205038 | JGI IMG/M metagenome (GOLD analysis project Ga0315286, IMG submission 205038) | Sediment microbial communities from Yellowstone Lake, YNP, Wyoming, USA - YL17G10_0 | ecosystem: Environmental > Aquatic > Freshwater > Lake > Sediment | place: USA: Wyoming | collected...
AGGTCCACCTCGGCGCGCATTGGCAGGTAAGCCAGGATGACACTCGATTTTATAAAGATGGACCAGCGTTCGATGTGCCGGCAGATCTCCGAGCTGGCTTCGCCTCGCTTATTTTCTTCCAGGGAGGTGCGCACTGCCCTGCAGCTCTTCCGCAGATCCTTTTTTTGTTCAGTGATCCTTTCAGGCATCTTCATGATTATACATCCCCTGTCATCTGTTTCAAGGCGCACCGTCTGCATAATATGGCAACTGCCGGGGCCGCCAGATGTTCATCCCTCCGAAACCGGTCAGTCCCAGTTTTCTATTGGCAGGGTTTGTCCACTCGTAAAATACGCCTGTCCCGGGTTCAGTCGGGTCATATAAAAGGAATTCCTGGATCACAAAACCATTTTCTGTATAGTTATTGGTTACTGAATATGCCCTTCCATCTGCATCGATCCGGGTGACAGCCAGCACATGCGAAAAATCGCCTCTGGTTCCGGAATAAATGTAGACCAGGTCTCCAGCCCGTAGTGGAACTTTGCCGTAATCGATCTTGTCGATGGGTAGAGGATTGTGCATCCACTCAAAATGGTCTGCAGGAAAGGCGTTTACAAGCAGTTCACCATCCTCCTCCGGGTTGAGAAGCCAGAAGTCATGCAAATTCGTAACCTTGCTGATGATTCCCGCATCCTTCAGAATGGAAATAGCCAGTGGTCCGCACATATTGGAAGGATAACCACCCAGCGGAGCATAACCCAAACTGCCTGCCACCTGCCACGACTTTTCCTCCGTGTCCGCCAGATATTTTATCGAGCTGGTGTAAAGCAGTTCAAGCTGAGCCTGGGTTGGGTCTATAATGGCTCCCACAGTCGGAATGATCGTGGGCAGGGAAGGGATTGCTGATCGGGTGGAGGTCGATTGAATAGTTGCTGTTGCCTCAATCGTTTCATTGATGGGGGAGTGGTTGAATGACTGGCAGTTTGCCAGGCTTATCAGACCTGCCAGCATTGCCAGGCGTCTGACGGATGCGGAGAGAGTCATATATTTAATGATCTTGATTGAAAATTATCCCAACTGTTGCTTGAATTCCTGCAAGGGCAGGACCGGGGTCGGATCCTCCCCGTAAGCCATGGCAAGGTAATAGGCTGTGTAATCACCAAAGTGGACTGCACTCCACTGCTGTGCCAAAGGACCATCCCCTGGTGCCTTGTAATCATTGGTATTCGAACCTGCCAGCATGTAAGCCTTCTGAGTCAATTTCATTCGTATCTGGTTGCGGGCATGGTATGATCCGGCATTCAGGAAAATGGTCACAGTGTGGTCGAGCGTCCCTGCAGGGTTGGTCAATCCTGCCAGAGAATTATGGTCTGCTTCCGGCAGGCAGTCAAAACCGGCACCTGCTTTTGCCAATTCATTAAATTGCCCTTTCCAACGGCGGGCAACCGGTGCCAGTACTTCTGATCCAATCATATTGATCCAGCGTCCCACCAGTTGTCCGGCCAGGCGCTTGGCAGGATTCGTGCTGGCAGGTATGTGAGGTGCGAATAGTTTTTTCTGCTTGCGCATTTCTGCCAGGGTCGCAACGAGCTCATTCGAAGGATCATGAATCAGTCCCAGCCGGGTGAGTACCGCCAGCAGCATTCCAAATGAGTGACCGATCGCTGATCGTGGCTGACCGTTGTGCTCGAATATCCAAATGGGTGCTTTCACTTGGCTGGCGCGCTGTGCAAGCGATCCGCCTGTACCGATCGCCAGTACATGGCATTTGTTTTTTATACCGGTTTCAAACGAATCCAATGTCTCTTCGGTATTTCCAGAATGGGAACTGGCGATCAACAAAGTCTCCGGACCAGTTGCCCAGGCTGGCGCGCCATAGTCCCTGTGGACATGGATGGGTAACTTGCATGTCGGGTGCAAATATGCCGCCAGCAAGTCTGCGGCGATTGCGGAACCTCCCATGCCTGCCAGAACCACCCGTTCTATTCCTTTCCAGTCTGGCAGGTGTAAAAGCAAACCCTTCTTCCAGGCGGTCTCAAGGTAACCAGGCAATTGATCGATCTCAGCCAGCATGTTCTGCTGGTCGAGATGTTCAAAATGTGCACGGTCGTCAAGATTCATGGGTTTAATTATATTCCTTATTAAATAAACAGGCGGGAAAACATCCCGCCCTTTTCGACCTATTCACAACCTTGTAATATGCTCGAACTTAATTATTCTTGCGGGCGTTTAAACAGGTAATTCCGGAAGATCGACTGAGAAGGTGCTTCGATCGTGACAAGCTCCCAGCCTTCATTACCGAGTTTGGTTATTAACGAATTGACCGGTAAAGACGTATTGTTGCCGCTGGGATAACGACCCTGGTCTTTTGGATTGTTCAGATAGACGATCCACCCGTACAGTAATTTGGCATCATCGTATATTAACCTGGCATATTCCCACTTTTGCATTGGGGCACCTCTCTTTATTGATTAAAGGAAATCGGTTAACGATATATCTCATTATAGAACAAATATGGATCAGAGACAACCAGTTGGCAGCTCAGGTTAATTGGGTGTGGATCAAGTTAATAAAACAAGCCTTTATAATTTTGAAATTATTTGTAAAATACTTCCCGGGTCATTCACCCGGCAGGATTAAAGGTGCCTTCTGGAATGGATGTTGAACGACCTGCACCGGCAGGTGATATGCGCTGGAGATCCGTTCAGGAGTAAGAACTTCATTTGGATTCCCCACTGCCTCCAGCCTGCCCTGCACCAGCAATGCCACCGAATCGGCATATCGGGCAGCCAGGTTCAGGTCATGCATGGCGATCATGACTGCCAGGTGGTCTTCATGTGCCAGCTGACAAATGGTATGCATCAAAGCTACCTGGTACTGCATGTCCAGATGTGCGGTGGGTTCATCCAACAGCAGGATGGGTGTCGCTTGTGCCAGGGCACGCGCCAGCAATACGCGTTGTTGCTCTCCACCTGAAAGTTCACCCACTCTTCGGTCAGCAAAATCCAGTGCATCAGCACGATTAAGAGCATGCCGGACGATCGCTTCATCTGCATCGGATGTTTGACCGAGGAAATTCAGGTATGGAGTGCGTCCCATCAGGACGGTTTCCCATGCCGTAAAAGCAGGCGGTAATGCCACCGCCTGGGGAACCACTGCCAGGCAGCGTGCGCGTTGCATGGGTGCGAGCGAGGTGAATTCATCTCCGTTTGTGCGAATTTTTCCGCTTTGAATGGGCAGCACACCGCTTGCTGCCCGGATCAGCGTGGATTTTCCCGCACCATTCGGCCCGATCAAAGCCATCACCTGGCCACGCTGGATCTCGAGTGAAATATCTTGTAATGCACAGCGCTTGCCATAAAAAACGGTCAAAGCTTCGATCTTTAATGCACGGATTTCCATGGGTTCACCAATAACCCTGGTTCTTTGATTTGCGCAGAACCCAGAGGAAGAAAGGTGCCCCTGCCAATGCAGTCACAATTCCCACCGGCAGCTCCTGGGGTCTCATCACACTGCGCGCCAGGATATCCGCCAGGATGAGAAATCCGCCTCCAGCCATGATGCTGAGAGGTAGCAGACGCCGGTAGTCCGCCCCCCACCACAGCCGCATGACATGCGGGACGATCAACCCGATGAAACCGATGATCCCCGAGAAGGATACCGCGGCTGCCGTCGCCAGTGAGGCAGCCAGCAGGAGCACGGTTTTGGTGCGCATCACGGGCAGACCCAGTTGTTGTGCCTGGTCATCCCCAAACTGCAATAGGTTGAGGGCATGACCATTCATCAGAAGAACCCCAAGTCCGATCACCAGGTAAGGCAGGATCGCCAGAACCGTCTGCCAGCTGGACTGGCTCGCTCCCCCCATCAACCAACCCAGTGCCCGGCGCACCTCGCCTTGTGAACTGATGATCAGGTAAGATGTCAGGGCGGTGGCAAATGCGCTGAATGCCACACCGGACAGGATCAGGTTGGTGGTGGGAACAGTTTGACCAACTCTTGCCATAATATAGACCAGCAGGACGGTCAGCATGGCGGCTGCGAATGCACTCATCGGAACCGCCAGCAGACCCCAGAAGGAATACGGCCAGCGGATGCTCATCGCCAGAACTGCTCCCAATCCGGCACCCGATGCCACGCCGATCAGGTAGGGATCTGCCAGCGGGTTGCGGAAAAGTCCCTGGTAGGCAGTACCGCTTCCGCCCAGTGCCGCGCCGGTCAGAAGTACCAGAACCGTGCGTGGCAGGCGGATATCAGAAATAATGAATGAATAGGTTTCCAGTCCCGCTGGCAGTGGACGATGGGTCAGCCAGTTGCGCAGGATCTCCCACAGGTCTGCCGGGGCAATGAACACCGAGCCGATCGCCAGGCTCAGGATAACAGCTGCAACCAGCAACCCCAGGTTGATCACATAGGGCAGGAAACGTTTTGACATGGTTACCAGGATTATTTATAAGCTTCCGGATGGATCAGGCGTGCCAGGGCTTCCAATCCATCAACCAGACGTGGTCCGGGTCGGGATACCAGGTTGTCATCGAACGGGAATATCTTCTGCTCTTTGACCGCTGTAAGCACATCCCATCCCGGTCGGGCACTGACTGTGGAGGCTGTTTCGCCATAAGCAGAATCACCCAGGACAATGAAAGCCGGGTCTGCCACCAGTAACTGCTCCAAACTGATCTGAGCCCAGGCGCTGTCCATTTTTGCGCCAAAATTGGTTCCACCAGCCCGGGAGATCAGCTGGTCTACAAATGTGCCGGGACCAGCTGTGAAAGGCGTGGCATCCAGTTCATAATAGACCACGGGTTTATCAGTGATTCCTGAAAGTTTGGCATCCACTTCTTTTGCCTTGGCATCCATGCTGGTAACAACCTTTTCTGCGCCGCTATCGGCACCGGTCAGGTTGCCCATGATCCTGATGCGGGCATATAGCTCATCCATTGTGGTCGGGTTCGAGAGGAAGAACACTTTTAGCCCCAGGGTTTCCAGGCTTGCCACCAGTTCAGGCGGATTGATCCCGCCAGCCACCACCAGGTCGGGCTTCAGGTTGACGATCGCTTCGGTGTTGTATTTTCCCATCGAACCACCGATATCAGTCACCGTGCTGGCTTCAGCCGGATAGTCTGAAAAAGTATCCCGCCCCACCACCTGGCTGCCGGCTCCAATGGCGAACAGGATCTCGGTGGTTGCCGGGGTTAATGACACGACGCGTTGGGCAGAACCGGTCATTTCGATGGAGCGTCCCAGTCCATCCGTATAAGTAACCGGTGTGGCAGGGGTTTCCGTTCCTGAAGTAATCTCTGTGGCAGCAGGCAATTTCGGTGCGCAGGCTGCCAGGATCAGGGTCAGGCTTGCCAATGTAATGATCGCTTTTCGAAACATGATCTTCTCCATTTGATTAAAGTTATAAATCAAAATCCCCTGTTGCATGAACAGGGGAGGGGGATAGGCAATCCAGCTAGGCCGTTCCCACCTCCTTTCCACGAGAGAGTGGCAAACCTGGCTGGGCGGGCGTCCTGACTTGCTCTTCAGAGCTTACAGTTGCGGGACAGTATCGGACTTGACCGATTTCGCCTTTAAACCTTCCCATCCGGGGGAAGAGGCACCCAGCACAGAATTTATATTATGAATTCATTGTACGCGCATTGATGGAAACAGTCAATGGGAAAAAGAATTCTAGCCCTTTTTTGGCTTGGGGGACAATTTCAAGAATGCTTTGATTACTTGCGGGTCATACATTATTCCTGAATTATCGATCAGTTCCTGCATGGCTTTCTCTTCGCTGATCGGTTGTTTATACGGTCGCTTATCGATCATCGCTGAAAAAGAATCAGCCACGCTCACGATCCGGGCTCCCAGTGGGATCTCTTCTCCCTTCAACCCCAGTGGATATCCGCCTCCATCGAACCGCTCATGGCTGGAGCGGATGATCGGCGCCACGTTGACCAGCTTTTTGATGGGCGATATCAGGTCTGCCCCCAGGTCTGGATGTTTATGGACAATTTCCCACTCCGATGAGTCCAATCGGGCAGCCTTGTTTAAGATCGAATCCGGGATACCTATCTTGCCGATGTCATGCAGCAAACCGCCCCAGTAAATGTCATCGATCTCCTGGGGGGAACACCCCAGCAGCCTGGCAGTCTCAGAAGCCCACTCCGCGATCTGCTGACTGTGAATGTTTGTATACGTGTCACGGATATCGATTGCATTCGCCAGGGCAACAGTTGTTTCAACAAATGCACTTTCCAACTCTTCATACAATCTGGAATTTTCTATGGCAACCGCCGTCTGGTTGGAAAGGGCTGAAAGGATCACAAGGTCTTCCGGGTTATAGGGTTGGGATGATTTCTTTTCACCCAGGATAATTATGCCTACCAGGTTTCCCTTGGTACTTATTGGAATGAAGATCTCTGCCTGGAATCTTTCCAGGTCGTCCTTTTCCTTTCCCCACAAGGATCTAAATGTAGGTATCATGGAAATATCATGATTTGTGAGGGTCTTCTGGTTATGCGCCAGCCAGGTTGCCACCGGGTGATCCGTTGGAAAATTCCAAATCGGTTCACGGTCCTCCCCGTGTTGTGTGATCACCCGGAATTCGCCCGTCTCACTCTTCTTGATGAGCACTGCCCCGTTATTAATATGCCAGGTTTTCAGGACCTCAGACAGGATAAGGTTGGATATTTGGTCAAGATCCATTAAAGATGCGGTCGCCTGGCTGAGTCTTTGCAGCATGAACCCGGCATTATATTTTTCCCTGTAGAACATGCGATCGATCCAGTTTTGGATGCGGGACCGAATGGGTGCCAGGACGAACGCCACCAGGGTTCCCAGCAGGATGGATATGATGAATACTTCATTGGTTGGCAGCAGGTGAAAAAGGTTTAGAACAAGAGATATTCCCAGGTAGTAGATCAACCCAAAAGAGATCGTAGTAATGGAATATAACAAACCCAGGCGGACGACAACACGGGTATCCAAAAGCTGATTCCGCAGGATGGCATAAGCTACCAGAAACGCTGTAATTGTGTTGGCTGCCAGGTCAATGGGGTATTTACCTAATGGTGTAAAGTTAATTGCTGAAGCCAATAATGGGATCAGGAGACCCAGCGTCAAATAACGTACGCGGTTGCGGTGGGTGACATCCTTGCTGGCTTTATAACTCTTCAACAATAGACTGACACTGTGCACGACCAGCAAAGTACCTGGTAGAGCCATGATTGGAAGCATAAATCCGAATTTAAAAACGAGTGTCCCCGTGCTGTCCAGGTAGGCAGTTTTTACGATCATGTTAGTGAAAATAATCAGTAAAATGGCAATTAACCCATATAAAAGGATCAAGGGTTTCCATTTGCTGCGCAGCCCAAAAATACTTTGTACCAGAAGGTAAAGCGATAGAAGCATCGCCATGGGTGATGCAGCCATGACCCTGAACCAGGGTAATACAGGCGTCAATCCGGATGCAGATAGAAATGCGCTGATCGACCACACGATCATTGTGACAAGGTAGGTAAGGAATAATTTCTGTAATTGCGTGCGCGGCTTGGAAAAGAAAACCACCACGAAAATTGCCAGGAAAATTATCGTGGCTACTATAGAAATTTGAGTACTTAAATTCCAATACATGATCTATTTATTTTGCAATATGGTTAGCAAATGTTTCAAACTTTCGGGAGATGGACGCATGTGAGGGGGTTTTAAATGAGCAAGGTCAGCCCCGGCTTCCAGTTTGGACCGGATATAGGCATTGAATGATCCGGTAGGTAACAGGGTGAACTTCAGAGGATTGATTCCAAGGTCGTTCTTAATGTCACAATATTCTTGAAAACGTTTGCTGAAGTGCTCATCGAGCAAACTGAGAATTTCATCGTTTGATTGGGTTGGAGGTTCTTTAAATTCAATATAAAGATGGATCGTCGGATTTCCGTTGATGATCTCATGGTTGGCTGACCAGTCTGAATAGTTAAGACCTGATCCATCAATCGCCATCCAGATATCCCTTTCTGTAAGTCTGAGATAACTGCCAATATCGATGATATCATCTGCGCGGGAATAGAATTGTACCTGGGGCAGGACTGTACCGATTTCCTTGTCACCGATGGAAAGAACTTTAAAAAGATCATACATACGATAACGGACAAATACCCCACCGTGAAAATTGGATATCACAAGCTCGTAAATGCCAGTTTCCAGCTCATCCAACAAAACGGTTTTAGGTTGATAGGCTGGATCCTCTTTGTTTTTATTAACCTCGCTGAGGGGAATAAACTCCAGGAAGGCACCGTCCGGGAAAAATGTCATCCCTTTATAATTCCAGGATTGCATGGCGAGATTCCCACCTTCAGTGCAGGAGAAACCTTCCAGCGGTTTCCTGCCCCAATAATACTCAATTCTATCCATGTAAATGCCGGTATCTGCCCCTCCTGACATGATTCCTTTTAGCTTCCAAATGTCTTTGGGTAGGATATTCCGACGATTGACCTTGGCGATGATTACTGCTCTCATAAGCCGTAACAAGGTGGGTAGGTTCAGCAGATCTTTTGAGGGTTTCGCGTTATTTGTCTGGGTTTCGAACTGCTCCCCCATTCTTGCCAGAACAATGGACATCCCTGCAAAGTAATCCAGACCCTGCCGCATGGCAAGTTTAAAACCCTCAGTGACGCGTTCCCCAAAACTCATTTTTTCAGCAGCATCGAGATCTGGAAGGTAAATGACATTCAATGTCTCGGCAATGGAACGGGCGATATAACCACCGGCGTATGGTCTGGGGGCAGAGGACATCAGGAATTTGTCATTGCGTTCAATTCTGACATCACCCTCTTGTGTGCTTGAACACATCAGCATCCCGGCGATGATCGGATCACCCAGGTGTTGATAAAATGCTGGAGTATAGGGGATCCATTTTGGTCCGAGATCAGAACTGCGTCCCGAAGTGCGTGCCCAGACATAGGGTTTCACCGGAAGATCTTCTTCATTTTTATTGGCTAAATGATTGCTGTAATCGGAATAATTGGTGAGAGGTGTTACCCGACGAAACTCTTCAATACTGGAAGGAGTCCTGGCTCCCATAAGGTGTTTCCCGATCTTTGATGTCCCCAGCAGTTTGATCTGTTCAAGCATGAGCCTTTTTTGAATATCCATAAAATCACCAATACTCAGGCTCAGGAAACCACAATGCCTTTTCCAAAGTTCATCCTTCCTGCCTTCTTCGATAAGCTGAAACGCGTCAGTCATGTTTCTTCTCCTTAGGTCTTCACGGCTTTTATCAACAACGGTGACGGAATGAACCAGTTCTTGGATGATAATTTTCTAATTTCGAGTTCTTTAAACCCGGTTTTTTCCAGGAGAGCCTGCCATTCTTCCTTAGCCCGGACATTGGATATGGATGCAGATTCCGCCCAGGCTCTGTCATTATTTTCAGCCATCAGGAAATAAAGATAGGCTCCAATTCGCAACAATAATTTGATCCCGGGAATTTTCCAGAACAGGGAACCTCCTACATCGATGATGGACAGCCTCCCGTTCGAAACCAGGATGCGATGGCTTTCAGAAATGAATTCCTCAACATCCATGTGGTGAGTTGCCAGCCCGCAAATGACCAGCGTAAATGTCTCCCTGTTATAAGGCATTTCCATGGCTGAACCACAAACCAGTTTACCTTGTTCCTCAATATTCGAATTCTGGAATCGTTGGCGGGTTCTTTTGAGCATGGGCAGGGTGATATCCAGCGCGTGGACCGGTCTCTGGCTTAATCCCCTGCTCGCCAGGTGATGGGATATCACACCGGTTCCAGTTGCAACATCCAGGATCTGGTCGTCTTGTTTGATCGGAGTACTTGTGAGCAGTTCATTTAAAAAACCTTGATAGCTCCACCCCCAGAACAAGTTTAATTCGGAGTCGACTTTTTGTTCATATTCCGGCGCCATGTCTGTAAAAGCATCGACCAGTCTATCTCTTTCCCTTAATGGCATGCAAACTCCTTATAATAAATGGATTTTATCAAATAACCCGCATCTTGGGTACTTAAAACGGAACACCCCGGTGAATGACTCGATGTCTTTTACCAGGGCGAGTTCCTTTTAAAGAAAGGTTTTCTCGCGGTGATCAGTGTTTGATTCTATTTGATGAACGCGATCAATCCGATCACCATGATGAAAACAAAAATTATCGGAATACTAACCTTGGGGGAAAATAAACGTGAAAGGAAATTGATATTTCCTTTGATGGTATTCACGTATTCTTCGATCGGACTGTAGTTTTTGTACATTGTTTTTCTCCTTTTCTGCTAAACACAGTATAACCAGCCTGGAGAAAAATCTGATTTGCAAGATTGTTAGCTTGCTTTACAGGATTGTAAGACCCCAATATCACACCCCCATATATGGGGGTATGTCAGGATTTCACCGTACCTGTGTAAAGCACAAAAAGGAACCCGACCTCCACCAGCAGATCCGTGCTGAAGATGATCCATCCCAGTGGATTGACTGCTCCGGTCAATATCCCATGCAGGTCGATCACCAAAAGTGCAAACATGACCCCCAGCATGATGCCGGTAATGGATCTTTGCATGGACGACACCTGTATGTTCCTGATCTGCCATAACACCAGGCTCAATCCCAACGCGCAGGCACCCGCGAACCGTGCGATCATCAATCCGCTGCCGGTCAGGCTGCCTCCCAGGGTGGCTATGAACATACCCGGCACCACCAAGAGAGAGATCCCATTGATGAAGGTTAATACAGCCGTGATGGACACAACGAGTTTAAATTTCATTCATTATTCAGTTCTACTTGACCAGCAACCCTTGCAGCACCTTATTGGAGCGTTCCTCAACGACTTGATGCAGACTTTTGCCATGAGCATCCATCGTCACCACCACCGGGAAATCCTTGACCTCGATCACCCACATGGCTTCCGGCACGCCGAAGTCCAGCTTGAAAACGCCAACCACGCGCGCAACGCTCTGGGCAATATAAGATGCTGCCCCGCCGATGGCATGCAGGTACACCCCTGGTGTATCCTGGCAGCCCTGCAGCGTTTTTGGACCCATGCCGCCTTTGCCGATCACCCCCTTGATGTTGAAATGTTTCATCACCTCGGCCTGGTAGGGCTCTTCGCGGATACTCGTGGTCGGTCCTGCCGCCACGAATTTGTAATCCTTGTTATCCAATCCGGAGACGACCGGTCCGCAGTGGTAGATTATGCTCCTATTGAGCAAAGGCTTGATCGCTTCGTACACTTCCAGGTCATCACCCTCCGGTGTGCGTGTCTTGTGGATGAATGTGTCGATCATCCATTTATGGACTGTATCCCTGCCGGTCAGCATGATCCCGTTGAGCTCGACCGGGTCACCGACCTTTAGACTGCGAATGGTGTCATCACTGATGGGGATGTTGATCTTGTTCATGGTTTCACTCCAGGCGTCCTTTCCGGTTAATCATACCTGACCTGATCGCCCGATACGGTCATCGTACGACGCCGGTAAGCCCAGCACATGTAGGAAATGGTCACAAAGTAACTGGCTGGCAGGCGGTGCAGACCGCTGATCCTTGTCTTTAGCACCGTCGTCCTTCCTCCAAACCCCATCGGACCGATGCCCATCTGGTTGGATTCATCCGTCAGCTTCTCCTCTAATTCCCTTAACTTGACATCTGAATTTACATCTTCCATTTTGCCGAATAGAACTTCCTTCGATGCCAGGTATCCCGACCCGCGATCCCCTCCAAACGAAACCCCCAGGATCCCTGGTGCGCACCCCTGTCCCTGGGCTCTTTGGACTGCATCCAGCACGACTTTTCGCACTCCTGCCAGATCACGTCCAGCTCCCAGGCGGGAATCCGGCAGGGAATACTGGGCACCCACATTTTCGCATCCTCCGCCTTTAAGCATCAACTGGATGATTAACTCCTCGCCCTCGCTCTCTTCGAAATGAATGTATGGAAAAGCTTCACCCCCCAGGTTGTTTCCGCTGTTCTTTTCGGTCAGCACGTCCACCGCGTTCGGACGCATGTAGGATCGTTTGGTGGCTGTCACCATCGCTTCGCGGATCTGCTCCTTCAACACCCTTGTGCTCATCTCTCCCGGGTGCCTCACATAAAAAATGGGAGTTCCGGTGTCCTGGCAAATGGGAGTAGAATTTCTGCGGGAGATCTCCACGTTCTTGAGAATTGTTTCAAGGGCACCCCGTGCAGCCGATCCGGGTTCTTCGTTTGGCAGAGCTTTTTGCAGAGAATTTTCAACATCTGCCGGCAGGTCGGTGGAAGTCCGCCGGATAAGTTCAAGAATGGGTTCGCTAAGATCTTGCATGGGAAGCTCCTTCACTGAAATTCCCTTTAAATATACACCCAATGGCGGAAAATCCTAATTACAAAGCGCCCCAATTGACATGACACTTGGCATTTATGAACTTGTCAGGGCATGTTTGCAGGCTCGTTGCCTGGTGCTTTCCACGTTACAATTTACTTATTATGGATCAGACAACACACCATCAAATTTTTCAGACCCGTTTTCAAGTCACCCCCCGGGTGATCGATAAAAATGGACATGTCAACAACGTGACCTACGTCCAATGGATGCAGGATCTGGCAGTCCGGCATTATGAGTCGCTGGGTGGCGTGGAGTTGACCCGCTCAATGGGTGCCACCTGGGTGGTGAGGTCACATCACATTGTTTATCACAACCCTGCCTTTGAAGGGGATTGGATCGAGGCGCGCACCTGGGTAGTTAATCTTCGCAAGGTTCGTTCCCTGCGCAGATACCAGTTCCTGCGCATTTCTGATGGCAAAATGCTGGTTGAAGGTGAGACAGATTGGGTTTTTGTCGAGATCCAGTCCGGAAGATTGTTGGCAATCCCTCCGGAAATCGCCGGGCTGTTTCGCTTATTGAAGGATTAAATTGACCTTGCAAAAACCATGAATTAGAAATTTAACACTCTGAGGGATTAAGGCACTCCACCATTTTTTGTCACAATTGAAAGAGGTATAATAATCAGGCAGTGGCAACTGCACATTCAATTCTGCCTGGAGGTAAAAGTGACCACAGATCTGCCAAGGAATGCTTTTTTCCATGGAAAGATCGTACCTTATGCGGAAGCCAAAATTGGTGTGGCGACCCACGGCTTGAATTACGGTACGGCTGTATTTGGGGGATTGCGGGGTTATTGGAATGACGAACGGAAAAAGGTCTTCGTCTTTCGTCCGCTGGATCATTTTCAGCGATTTTTAAATTCCTGTCGTCTCATGTGCATCGAAATTAACCAAACCCCTCAAAGTCTTACTGCCATCCTGCTGGACCTCCTGCGCCAGGACGGTTACCGGCAGGATATCTATGTTCGCCCGCTGGCGTACAAAGCGGACGAATCCATCGGTGTTAAACTGCACGGTCTGTTGGATGATTTCACCATGTTTGCCCTGCCATTCGGGTTGTACATCAAGAATGACACCGCCGCCCATTTCACTGTCTCCTCCTGGCGGCGAGTGGATGACAATATGATCCCCGCCCGTGGCAAGATCAGCGGTGCCTATGCCAATTCCGCCCTGATCAAAACCGATGCGGCTCGAGCCGGGTTCGATGATGCCCTCGTCCTCACCCAGGAAGGACATATCTCCGAAGGCAGTGCCATGAATGTTTTCATGGTCCGCAACGGCAGCCTCATCACGCCTCCTGTTACTGAGAATATCCTGGAAGGCATCACCCGTCGCACGGTCATGGAACTGGCTCAGAATGAAATGAAATTGCCAGTGATCGAACGACCAATCGATCGCACCGAGATCTACATTTGCGAGGAACTGTTCATGACCGGCACCGCCGTCCAGGTGACCGCTGTGACCCAGGTCGATCATCGCCCGGTCGGCAACGGCGTCATGGGTCCAGTTGCAGCTGAATTGCGGCGCCTGTTCGATAACATTGTGCGTGCCCGGGATCCTCGATACGCCCACTGGAACCTGGAGATCTAACCATTAAAAAGTCTCTCGATCTTTCGAGAGACTTTTTTTGAATTCCGCATGTCTTGCTGAAGCGGTCAGGGTGTCGGGGTGGCGGTTGCTGCAGTGGAAAGTTTGGCTGCTTCTTCGGCTGTCTGTGGCATGCCGTTCATGATCCACAATTTGAACATCTCGATGATATCTTTCCCAAGCACTTTGTTGGGGGGCATCACCCCGATGATCTCTTCTCCGTTGGCATCGTTGATGGCTTGTTGGGCGATCACTTTCAGCAAGATGCTGTTTGCATCCCCTGCGGTGATCAGGGGTACATTATCCCCGCTGGTGAGCACCTCTTCATAGCTGGTCATCAAGTAATTGCCATTATCCTTGCCAGCCCGGTGGCAGGCGATACAGTAACGCTTTATGATCGGTGCAATATGGACATTATAGGAAGGCACTTCTCCGACCGCCAGGGGTGGGTAGAGCGGTTTCATGGGCGGCATTTCAAACCGGTCATCCCAGGCATAACGCATGAATGTGACAATATAATCGATCTCGCTCCTGGTCAGACCCTCCGCATTGTATGCCTTGCCAAACGGGTTCATCCCTGCTACTGGTCGCCCGTACGTGATCACTTCCGCCAGCGAGGCATCATCCAGCGTATACAGCACGTCATGGCTGTTGATCGCCATGATCACCTTTCCTTCCAACCCTTTCACACCCTCAATGGTGGTGACTTTGCCGTCATCTCCATGGCAGTCCACGCAGTTGACCGAATACAGGTCCTGACCCGCCACGATCTGCTCTGTCAGGGTGGATGCCACGCTGGTCTCTGCTGCCGCCTTAACGGGAGCCATGACCAGGATGGCAATGGTCATTCCAGCCATCAGCACGCAGGTGACGACCGTTGTCCAGATCATGCTTTTCGCCGGGGTCTTTTTGAAGACAAAATTCGCCAGTGCCAGCAGCGTGTATCCAACTGCCGGGATGATCAGCCCCCCGATGGATTGCAGCAACCCGGGCAGAAAGAAACCCTTCCCTTCCGTGGTCGGGACATCCGAGATGTAGGTCAGGGAGACCATGCTGGTTATAAAGATCGCCATGATCCCAATCGCGAACATGCGCTTTCCATAATATCGATTGGGCGAGCGGTCGAAGAATGGCAGGAATACCATCAATGCAATGACAATACCCGGGATGACCACGGTCGCCAGCCATTCGATCTTGCCAATGACCGGGATCTGCCCGTAGAGTGCCAGGAATTTGAACAGGAATAGGAAATACCACTCAGGGCGGGGAACATAACTGCTGTCGCTCGGGTCAGCTTTTGGTTCGACGGGCACACCGATGAAACTTGCCAGCAGGATCAGGATGAGAAAGATCGCCAGCGCCATCAGGACATCTTTGTAAATGCTGTCCGGCCAGAAGCGTTCGCCTTTCTGCAGGGATCTCTCGTAGCTTTTTTTGATTTCCGCTTTTTGTTCTTCTTTCATGGCTGCGCTCCTAATCTTCCTTTTCCGGGAATTGGGACTCGCCATGTTTGATGATCAGGAACAGGTGCACACCGATCAAGCCAACCAGCACAGCCGGCAATATCCAGATATGGGCGGCAAAAAAGCGCTGCAGGGTTAGGGCACTCAGCGCCGGACCGCCGCGCAGGGTCTTCAAAATAAAATCGCCAATAAAGGGCACACTGCCGGCGATCTGGGTACCGACCGTGGTTGCCCAGTAAGCCTTCTGGTTCCAGGGCAACAGGTAACCGGTAAATCCCATGAAGACGGTCACCAGCAGCAGTCCAACTCCGATTAGCCAGGTTAGCTCGCGTGGATATTTATAGGAGGCAGTTACAAATACACGCACCATGTGGATGAAGACCACCAACACCATCAGGGATGCGCCCCAGTGATGGATGCCCCGGATGAGCCAGCCAAATGACACCCCGGTCATGATGTACTGGATGCTGTCGTAAGCATGGTCCGGTGAAGGTGTGTAATACACGCTCAGGAAGATCCCGGTCAGTCCCTGCATCACGAACAGGAACAGGCTGGCGCTTCCCAGGGTGTTCCACCAGTTGCCGCGCGGTTCCGGGCGGTCGAGTATGCCTTTATACATGTCATTAAGCCCCAGACGTTCGTCCAGCCAGGCATAAATTTTTTTCCACATGGTTAACCTCCCTTGACCTGGATCAGCAGGTTGCCTGCATCGTCGATCTTGAAATTAGTGTATGCATCCAGCGGTCTCGGGGGTGGACCGGCAAGCACTTTTCCGTCGATGTCAAATGAGGCATCATGGCAAGGGCACATGAAGGCTTTGGCGTCCGCATGCCAGTTGATCTGGCATCCCAGGTGGGTACAGCGGCTGGATAGGATCACCAGGTCTTTGGGGTCTTCGCTCTTCCGGATGACAAATCCGCCATAACTCGTGGCAGTGCGTTCCCAGCCATTCACCTGGGTAAGGGTGAACGAAAAAGCGGATGGTTCACCAATGGGCATGTCCTTCAAAATGCCGATCGAGATCCAGGCTTCCTTTCCTCCAGCGCGCAGTGCCGGGCTGATCAGGTACCCGATGCTTGGCAAACCGATTCCCACCCCGATGACGGTGCCCACAGCCGCGGTTGTCAGTTTAACGAAATCCCTTCGATTGATGTGATTGGAACCTGCCATGCAAACCTCCTGAAGGAAGAGAATGGATCTGTTGCAAACGGGTGTATGGATGCATGCATGTGCATTGACCCACAATACGATTATAAAGATGATTACAGGTTCCCCAAGAGGATGTCTGGAACTATTAAACCGTGAGTATTGTCACTTTCACCCTTATAATGGGAAAAGGATAATTACACTGGAAATCTTCTCTCAACGGGGTTTTTTTATTCATATCTCTTTCCAAGGAGGCGGAGATGAGCCTTAAAAGGAATGTCAGCCTGAAGGACGGGCTGCGCTATCAGGGCAAAGGTCCGATGCTGACGTACATCCTTCATCGCGTTACAGGTTTGAGCATAGTCCTGTTTGTAGCCTTGCATATTCTGGCGGCATTTTTAACCAACCAGTATGGAAGTGCAGCCGGGACTTACATCAACGACGTTTACGAGAGTTGGATCTTTCAGATCTACATCATTTTCTGTGGCTTGTTTCATGCCATCAATGGTTTGCGTATTGTCATTCTTGACCTCTGGCCTAGACTGATCGAATATCAACGTGAAGCCATCTGGTTCGAGTGGCTGGTTTTTTTACCCCTCTATGCGTTCGCGGTCCTTGTCATCATCCGCACTGCCATGACGGTCTAGGAGGCATTACATGAGATCACGAACTGTTTCCCTGACCAAACGCGGCTTCGATTTCGAAACCACCATGTGGATCTTCGTCCGGGTTTCCGCCCTGGCGATGTACCTGTTTGCCTTGATCGGCCTCATTGGTGCCCTCCTCATGGGTGCCCGTTCCGAGATGAACCTGGCGGACCTGATCCGCTGGACCTTCATGCCCAATCCCAACCATGTCCTCAATACCAATGTCCCGGAACTGGCTCCCTGGACGACTACCTTCTGGAAGTGGTCTGGTACTGCATTTGTTTTCTTTGCCGCCGCCCATGGACTGCACGGCGTTCTGAGTGTAATAGAAGATTACCTGGCTAATCAGGTCATACGGAGAGTCCTGCGCCTAGTGGTCCTGGTCATCCTTCTCCTGATGTCAGCCATCGGCATCTATGTCCTCTGGACTTCATAGGAGCACAATGAAAACACATCAATTTGAAGTTCTGGTGGTTGGTGCCGGCGGTGCAGGCTTAATGGCGGGATTGTACGCTTCCCGCACAGCCAATACAGCCATTATCAGCAAACTTTACCCCACCCGCTCGCATACCGGTGCCGCCCAGGGTGGTGTGGGTGCAGCTTTGGGCAATTCAGAGGAAGATCATCCCGAATGGCATACCTATGATACCGTCAAGGGCAGTGATTACCTGGGAGACCAGGATGCCATTGAATTTATGTGCGAGGAAGCCGTTGCCGCCATTTACGAGTTGGAACATATGGGCTTACCCTTTGACCGCACTCCGGAAGGCAAGATCTCCCAGCGTCCTTTTGGTGGTCATACCAATAATATTACCGGAAAACCGGTCATGCGGGCATGCCATGCCGCCGACCGCACCGGTCACATGATCCTGCAGACCCTCTACCAGCAATGCATCAAGAACAATGTCAATTTCTTTGATGAATTCCAGGTGGTCGATCTGTTAATGAGCAATGGCTCCGCGGCTGGCGTGGTGGCGATCGAGCTCGCCACCGGTGAATTGCATGTCTTCCACGCCAAGTCGGTCATCTTTGCCACCGGTGGGCATGGACGCATCTGGGAGATCACTTCCAATGCCTATGCCTACACCGGGGATGGGGTTGCCATCACCCTACGGCGCGGCATCCCTGCTGAGGATATGGAATTCTTCCAGTTTCACCCGACCGGCATCTACAAACTCGGCATCCTCATCACGGAGGGTGTACGCGGCGAGGGCGGCATCCTGATCAATGGCAAGGGTGAACGCTTCATGGAAAAATACGCCCCCACCGTGAAGGACCTGGCTTCCCGTGACGTCATCAGCCGGGCAATTTACATGGAGGTCCGCGATGGCAACGGCGTCAATGGCAAAAATTATGTCTATCTGGATGTCAGACCGGAAAGTGTGAACCATTACGCTGCCCTGGATGGAAGAAAACGCCCGGATGGTTCTCCTTATGTTGTCACCGGTCCTGAGATCCTCTCAAAATTACCCGATATCGTAGATTTCTGCCGCGTTTACCTGGGCGTCGATCCGATCACCCAGCCCATGCCCATCCAACCGACCGCCCATTATGCCATGGGTGGCATCCCCACCAACAAGTTTGGTGAAGTTTTTGCGGACGAAAAAAAGACTGTCATCCCCGGCTTGTACGCTGCCGGGGAAGTCGCCTGCGTTTCCGTGCATGGTGCCAATCGGCTGGGAACCAATTCCCTGCTCGACTTGATCGTTTTCGGCAAGCATGCCGGTTTGAAGGCTGCGGAATTTTCAAGGACAGCGGATTTCCAGCCATTGCCAGAAGATCCAACCGCCTTTGCCCGGGCACAGTTCGCCCGATTCCAGGATGGGGACGGCAAGGAAAATGCCTTCGATATCTCCACGGAAATGAAGAAGGTCATGTTCGATGACATGGGCATCTTCCGCAGCGGTACCGGTATGCAAAACGCCCTCAACAAAGTTCGTGAGTTAAAAGAACGCTACAAGCATGTTCTCGTTCAGGACACAGGCAAAATATTTAACATGGATCTGATCAATGCCTGGGAACTTGGCAATCTGTTGGACTTGGCTGAAGTGACGACTGTTTCTGCCATTGCCCGTACCGAGAGCCGCGGCGGTCATTCACGTGAGGATTTTCCCGATCGGGACGATGTCAATTGGTTGAAGCACACCTTTGCCTGGGTGGATGAGATTGGCAGGATCGAATTGAAGTACAACCCGGTCACCATCACCAAATACCAACCTAAAGCACGGGTCTATTAGGAGGAGTCATGCAGGTATCCATCAAAGTCTTCCGCTACAACCCTGAGAAGGATAAGAAACCTCGCTACGAGACCTACCAGTTGGAGGCTGATCCCACCGACCGCGTTCTGGATCTGCTGGAAAAAGTAAAAGGATACAAGGATGGCACTCTCTCCTTCCGGCGTTCTTGTGCCCATGGAGTCTGTGGTTCCGATGCCATGCGCATTAATGGCACCAATAAATTGGCATGCAAAGCTCTTGTTAAGGATGTTGGCATCCGCATCACGGTGGAACCGATCCTGGGTCTGCGTGTGATCAAAGACCTGATCGTGGACATGGATCCTTTCTTTGACAACTTCCGCAAAGTGCTGCCCTATTTCATTAATGACGATCCGGAACCTGAGAAGGAACGCTATCAATCTCAGGAGGCTCGCGCCCGATTCGATGACACCACCAAGTGCATCCTGTGTGCTGCCTGTACCACCTCCTGCCCGTCTTTTTGGGGGAGTGACAAATATCTGGGTCCTTCCGCCATCGTCAATGCCCATCGTTTTATATTTGACAGCCGCGATCAGGGTGCCGCTGAGCGCCTGAAGATTCTGAATGATGTCATGGGTGTCTCCCGCTGCCACACCGTTTTCAATTGTACGCTTGCCTGCCCGCGTGAGATCCAGATCACCAAAGCCATCGGCGAGGTAAAGAAGGCTCTAATGACGGGTAGCCTGGATTAAACCTGGTTGGAATTGCTGATCCCGGTTTTCTGAAAAGAAGACCGGTTTCTTTTTTTTTTACGTTTCAACCGGGCAGTCCGAAAGGATTCCTACTAACTTGGTGCGAATTATTGAGACATCTGATCACAAGGGATTTCCATTATTGCCGGATTTAAGATATGATTATTGTGATAGTTTTTGATGTCCTTATGAGGTATTCATGCAATTAATGGTTTCCGCAAATGCAGATGATCGGGGATTGCGTCTGCGTTCCAAACCAGGTATGAAAGGTCGCATTGTCACCATCCTGCAGGTTGGTGAGATGGTCAACACCGTGGATTCTGAGGAACTCGTGAATACAAACCTGGGAAGCAAGGATCATTATCTGCAAGTATCCACCTCATCCGGTTTCACTGGCTATTGTCCCGCCTGGATGTTAATAGATCCAGCTTCCACGAAAAGACAGCAGTCGGGTGAAGGTGGAACATTACTTGTAAGTGTGACCGATCAGGTAGGCACCAGCCGCCTCCGTTTGCGCCTTCAGCCGCAGAATATTGCCAGAACCCTCGCAAGCGAATCATCCGGGACGATCTTGAAGGTCCTTGAACCTCCTGTCATTGCCAAGCCCCGGTTGGGCATTATTGGGCAGTGGCTTAAAGTCGAGGACCCATCCGGGCTCCAGGGTTTTGTCTCTGCCTATTATCTTCAGGAATATTTCCCGCCTGTAATCGTTCCCCCAACTTTGGATCAGCCTCACCAGGACACTGAACTAATCCCACTGACCGATCAACCTGTCGGACAACCACCCAACCCACCGCGTGAAGTCGGGATGGATCCAGAATTTACTCCACTGCCAGCCCCGCCAGATCGATCAGTGGAATCTGAATTGTCGCCTCCAGTTGAAACCCCTCCGGCGGACTGGAAGGTCAGGGTTTCCGTTTCAGTCGGAGAACATGGTTTAAGGTTTCGATCCAAACCAGATCTTTCCGCTCCGGTGGTTGGTGTCTTATCAGCCGGATCTGAACTTGAGTTGCTCGAACCCCAGGAACCAGCTCTTTCCAGGGTGGGTGTGTTCGGTCAATGGTTGCAGGTAAAAGATGAGCACGACAGGCAGGGATTTGTTGCCGCCTGGTTCGTTGAGACCAACCCCGCTTTTCTTTCTCCGTCTTCCCCGGAACCTGCTCTACCACTATCTCCTGAGCCACCCCGGTCTGATCCGGTTAATCCTGTTCAGGTCACTATCTTGGTCCAGGGTGATCTCTATGGAAACGCCGCCTGTTCACCAACCTGTGCCTGCATGCTGCTGGATTATTACCATACCCTCGATCCATCCAACCGGACGGTGACACCCGCGGAGTTGATCGATATGCTTGATCCGGGTGACGGGGATCCGGGCACGGGTATGTCGCTCTCAAAGGTCACCGATGAACTGGAATCCCTTGGTTATAAACACATTTCACAGAAGGTCCATGCTTCCCTCGCAGATTTGAGATCCGAAGTGGTGAATGGTCCGTTTATCGTCACGGTCGGAGTAAAATTATCAGGTCCTGGCATGGCTTCTGCCGGTGTATCTCGCATCATCCAGGGTCCTGGACATACCCTGCATGCCATGGTGCTGAAAGGTATTTCAGAAAATAATGTGGTCGTCAATGATCCCTGGTCCGGTAGCGAATTGGTTTTTTCGCTGGATGCTTTTGGAAGTATGTGGAAACTTGGTCTGAATGGGATGTACATGATCAGACCCTGATGGAGATTATCCCATGCACGTTCAGGTGGGTTGATCAGGTTCTGTTGGCATCTTTGTTGCCAATCAAAAATAAGGTATTATAAGCATGTAAATATTACAGCCAGGTAGACCCCGGGTTTATCCTTGTCCCGGGCAACCTTTACGAGGTGCTGCATGACGTTTACACCCAACTCACTTTCCCAGCGCGACCCCCGTTGGTCGGATGTTAAACTCGGCTTCAGTACCGTGGTTACCATCGGTACGGAAGGTTGTGCCCTCGCCTGCCTGGCGATGATGGCGACTGGCTATGGATACCCTGAAACACCACTGACCCTCAATAAAAAACTTATCGCCCTTGGCTCGGGTAATGGCTATATAGGTCCATTGATGGTTTGGGGAGGTCTTACCAGGTTGTATCCCAAGATCGGCATCAAAGAGATCTATGCCTGCAGTGAAGTAAAACCCGTCCCGTTTAAACGGATCGACTCCCTTCTTGCCATCGGACAGACGGTACTGATCGAATGTGATCGTTCTCTCGCCACTGGAGAGCAGTCTCACTGGGTTCTGCTCACAAAAAAAGTTGGGGATGATTATGCCATGCTCGACCCCTATGCCTACCCGGTCGACAGCAAAGAAGTCCTATTAACCAGCCGCTATGGGTATGGTCGTCCCATCCAGCAGGTGATTACTGCCGTGGCTTTTTATGAATGTTGGGAAAATGGACCTGCAAATCCAACTCCTCCCATCCCGTATCAACCTGGTCTGTTTGTTCGTGTTCTGCCCTCGGTTACATCCGGACTTCGCATTCGCGTTCAACCTAATTCGACTGCCACCATCCTGACGGTCGAGATCGCCCGCGCTCCGCTTAAGGTTCTCGATGACCCAAGGGATGCCCAGGACAAAATTGGGGTGAAGGATCAATGGCTCAAGATCCATGATCCTCAAGGATATGAAGGCTTTGTCGCCGCCTGGTATGTTGAAAAACTGACCCTCCCTGAACCTCCCCCACCTCCTCCGGAACCAGAACCAGAACCCAAACCGGAGCCAGAACCGCCGTTGACCGTGTTTGTATCCGCCGAGGTTGGCAGCAGTGGGTTGCGCCTGCGTTCCGAACCCAGCCTCAATGGTCTGCAATTGACCGTGCTGAAAGCCAGTGAACCGCTTGAATCTTTGGAAACGGCTGAAATAACCCGTTCAAAAATTGGCATACAGAATCAATGGCTGCATGTCCGCACCAGCCGCAACGAATTGGGCTATTGTGCCTCCTGGTTGCTCGTCCTTCCTGAACCTCCACCTCCGCCTCCGGATGATGGCAATCCTCCGGACCCACTTCCTCAACCTGAACCGGAACCGGTCCCAATGACCGTGGTTGTTTCCCTCTCCGTCGGCAGTCTGGGTCTTCGTTTGCGTTCCGCACCGGTAAAAGGGACTGTGTTGTTGGTTCTGCCTGCCTCAACCAAACTTACTGTTCTCGAACCTGCAAATACAGCTGCACCCAAGATCGGTATGGTCAACCAGTGGCTTTATGTCAAAGATGCTGCTGAGCATACCGGTTATGTTGCCGCCTGGTTTGTTGATCTCGTCAAAGACACCGCCTCGGATGCGGCTGCCACAGTGGAGCCCACTACCCTGACCGTCTATGTTTCACAGGTGGTCGGCAAGGGTGGATTGCGCATTCGCTCGGCACCCAACACCAGTGCCGGGGTTGTGAAAAACATTCCTGCGGATACAGCCTTATTGGTGATAGAACCAGCTGCGGCTGCGCGCCAGAAGATCGGGGTGCTCGACCAGTGGTTGAACATCCGTACCCCGGATGCCACGGAAGGCTATGTTGCTGCCTGGTTTGTGATCACAGTTTAAATCGAATTTTTATTTTCCCAATTTTTCCAGCACTCGCAAAAAAACTTCCACCATCTTCTCCAGGTTGACCTCTTCCGAGACAATGCGGTAGGATTCCGATCCCATTTTTCGCAGGCGGGGTGCGTCCGTCAATGCCATTTCCAGGATTTCCCTCAAACTTTCCAGGTCATCCCCTGGGATCTGCCAGCCATTCCCAGGTCGCACCAGGTCATCCTGTGTCCCATCTCCCTTGGCAACGATCACAGGCAAGGCGTGACTCATGGCTTCCTGCACTGCCAGTCCCCCCGTCCCGGGGAGAACGAACAGGTCAGCTTCTTCAAAGAATTGGGTCAAGTCGGCACCATGCCTGGCACCCGGGAATTCAGCAATCGGATAGATCTGATTCGCCAGCGATTGAAGTGCGGTGCGTTCCGGCCCATCCCCGATGATCACCAGCCGGGGTTGGAGATTCGTCGGCAGGTCTGCACATGCCTGCAGCAACAGGTCAACTCGTTTGCGCTTCTGCAGTCGCCCGACGAACAGGATGCAGGCGCGAGCTCCGAAATGTGGTTCGCGCATGATCGCAGGTTGAACAGGTCGTGCTGCCACCGCGTTCGTCGCCACTAAGATGCGTTCAGCTGGATAACCCAGAGCCATGTATTCTTCCGCCCCCCTCTGGCTGTATGTCAGCATGGCATCAAAACGACTCATAAAATTAAACCGGATGGATTTCCTTATCCCTGCCCTGTCCGAAAGTGTGGGTGATCCCAATCCCCATCCGATCACAGGTCGTGAGCGTTTCTTCATCCACTCGATCGCAGCTCGCGAAGAGATATAACGCGGGTTGGCTTCCAGGATGAGTGCATCCGGGTTCTGTGCGTTCATCCATTCTATCAACCCGGATTGCCAGCACATGTACAGCGCTCCCCCCAGCATGTGGATGTTCCTGGCAGGTGTAAGCTCGGCAGACTTCAACTGCCGGGTCGTTTCTATGCTTTCATTCAGGCGTGGTTCCCCCGCACATAGAGTTAAGCCACCCTGGCAGGATTCAGCCAGCAGGTCAAAGAACGGCGCCCGGTAGGTGGGCAGGACTCTCTGCAGAATGGCTAATTTGCCATGATAAATCAAACTCTTCATGCCACCCACCTCCAGTCCAGGAAACCCATCACCAGGAAAAGTTGAACAATGAATGAAAGCGATCCCAGGATTATCACCAGAAGTCGATTGCGCAAGGCTCCGAGCACAAGGAAGGCGGGGAAGATCATGAGCAGGAATCGGTTGAATCCGTCCAGCAGGTGCGGTGGTGTTCCACGCATGAAGAACAGGCTTAAATTGAGCCAGCTATAGATCGAATAAGCCGGATCCAGGCGAAACATGGCATAAATACAAATTCCCACGATGATCAAAAGGAGTCCCAGGTCGATATAATCGATGAATACCCGTTGTTGAGAAAATAACCGGGTAATAAAGAGCTTGAAACCCTCCCAGGGCATGACCGTGCGGATATGCCAGCTTGCGCTGTGCACATCGAAAATACTGCCCAGTTTGGAATAACTCGACCAGACTTGATATGCCATCAGGCTGAGCCCGGGCAGGAAGACCGCCAATCCAGCCGGACGCAGCATGGAGACTCTTTTCTTGTACCCCTCATCCCGCTCTGTTAGCATTCTCCAGACCGTGCGGATTTGATCTTTTGGAGGTAAGCCTTCAGCACCTGCCGCGGCAGCCATGAAAAGCCATGCCATCACCGGGATGAGCAGGATCCCCTGCAGGCGGCAGAGTGTTGCCAGTCCGCCCAGGATCCCGGCAACCAGCCAGCGTTTATGTCTTGCACTCAACCAGCTTGCCAGCATCAGCATCAGGAACAATGACTCGCTATAAACAGCGAATAGGAAGAATGCAGATGGGAAAACCAGCAGGGCAAGAACGGTCTGAAAAGGGTTTGTTTTAAAATTCCTCTCCAGGCGGGTCAACTCGAAAAGGAGGATGCAGACGATCAAACCAGCCAGGTTGGAGACTATTATGCCTCCCAAAAGCAGGTTTCCACCAAACAGCTCTCCGGTGACCCGCATCAACCAGGGATACAACGGCATGAAGGCAATACTGCCATCATTCACCGCATATCCCGAGGCTGCGATCTTCAAATACCAGGCAGTATCCCACCTCAGCCAGACGTTTACCACAGCTTGCGAGACCGGGTCAGAGTGAAGGGTGTTCATCAATTTTAAAGTAATTTCGTTCTCATCCAGCGGCACCGGCAGCCCTTGCGAGACTGCCATTGCTCCCAGGAAGGTATAGATCAACCGCAGGAGAAGGAAAGCAGTCAATATCCAGGTCCACTCTCGTTTCCAGGTTGATCGAAATCGCATTTCAGGGCATCCCGCTACGCTTAAAGATGACAGTCACATCATCTTCATACAATTGCACCCACTGTGGAGAAGCAAGAACTGCCTGCATCAGATCGGGTTGGTTCTTTCTCGAGATCATCAATAGGTTGATACTCTCTTTATCCAAGGTCGCCTGCCAGTTCCATCCAGCCTCGCTGATTATTTTATACAGCTCCCATTGGGCACTGGGGTACACCTCAAAACGCGTGTCGTTCCATACCGGTCTGGCAGGCAGGGCGAATTCCAGGTAGCTCGAAAATCCGATTTCACTCCATAAAGGACCCGGGAGCTCCGGATGTCCAGAAAGCCAGGTTGTCGCCTGCACCGGGGTATCTGTCAGGGTTTCAGGTGCATTAGACCACCAGGCGAACCGGATCCCGGGCAGCAGGGCAATAGGCATGACGATTAACAGGCTGCCCATCAGTATATTGAGTATTTTGTTAGCTGGTTTTCCTGGTTTTACCTGTTTCCGGCTCCCCAATTCTGCCAGCAGGCATGCGGTCAGGATCGATATGATGAATATTAACCAGATCACGTACCGTTGGCCGGAAAAAGCCAGCCATCCGAAGACCATCAGCCAGACCCATTCCAGCCTGGATAATTTGCGCTGAGAGGTTGCCACCAGTGGGATGAAAAGCAGCACCCACCCAAAAAAAAGATGCATCTGCCAGCCCAGGTTCAGTGGAGGGCTCCATTCCATGCTGTACTGCTGGTTGGATATGGCTGTGAGCGACATGCCCACGTATCTCCAGGCTTCCAGTCCGCGTGGGTTGACCAGCGTCGCCAGCAGGGAGAGACCGAACGCGATCGCCAGGTCTTTCTTCTTTCCTGTTCCGAAAAGGAGCGCAGCCGCAACCAGGATGATGGCAATCACAAATGAGCCATGCAGGTTCACCCACAGCAGGTTGATGAAAGGCAGCAACCAGATGCTTTTCTTCCCCCCTTTCTGCCAGTCATACAAGATCCACAACACTCCTGCAAACAGGAAGTAGGTGAACATTTGCGGTCGCACCGTCCAGTTGTTGCTGGTTGTCAAACTCGCCAGCAGGGTGACCAGGCTGGTGACCACTGTCCCCGCACCAGAGTTTCGGGCAACGATAAAGATCAGCACGTATGCCAGGGCGATGGCAGCTCCCCGCACCAGCACGGTCAGGCTGATCCCTCCCAACTGGAATATCTTCGCCAGGAGCACCGCTGAAAGCCAGGAATGATAAATGACGGGTTGCCCGGATTGTGTATAACTCAGGCTGTCCACGACCGGGACAGCTCCGGTCTTCAGGGTCTCTCTGCCGATGCGCATGTACCACCAGTAATCGTTGGGATCGACCGGCAAAAGATAAGCAATGCTCAGAATAACCAGCAGAACCAGCCCGAGATACAGCCAGTCCCGGCTGTTCAACGGATGGCGCACCCCGGCTGAGTTCATCTGGGCTCCGGAAAGGCAACCAGGTAGGCTTTCCAATCCAATGCTTCCAGTGAAACCACAGGCGGGAATCCCGGTTTCATCCAGCACATCCGGTAATCCAGATCTGTCAGATGTTTCCATGCCGACTCGGACGATTCATACCCGTGCAGTTCCATCAACAGGATGGGATGATTTTCTTTCAACAGGCGCTGCATACCTGGCAGTGCCAGCACTTCACCGCCTTCAATATCCATTTTGATCAGTTGTGGAGGAGGATTACCCATGCTGAACAAGAAATCATCCAGGCTTATGCCAGGTACTTCGATCTCTTTCAGGAAGGAATTATCCCGACCGGCAGATCCAACCGCCTTGCCCATGCCTCCCGATGCATGCACCAGGAAACGTACTGGCGTGGACTGGGAGGACACTGCCCCGCTGAACAAATGCATCCGGTCGGACAATCCATTTAAAATCACGTTGGCGCGCCACCGTTCTATGTTGTTTGGCAGGGCTTCGAAGGCAAATACCTTGCCTTCCTCTCCCACTCGTGAGGCCAGGATGAGTGAAATATAGCCAATATTGGCTCCCACATCGTAGACGATCATTCCCGGTTTCACCAATTCATGCAAGCTTGTCTGCAAATCCATTTCATATGTGCCCAGCCAGTAATCCTTTTCGGATTGCAGATCCAGCATAAGGGAGAAACCCTTCAATTCCCCTGCTGCTACAACCACCCGATTCATTCCGACCGGGGCAACCCGGTTGAGTTCCTGCCGTAGGAATTTGGACAGTCGCGGATTCTGGTAGATCCAGCTTTTTATCGGCGCAGGCAGTAGCCTGGCAAAAAAGCCAGCCAGTGACATGAGCCAGTTCAATTCAATTCACCATTCAAGGGTGGGATTATTGTTGATCTTCGGATTTGAAACTCGTGATCTGGCGCTCCCTTCCAGCCATACATTTTTATGATGCCAATTTGACTTGTATTCATCCCATCTAATCCAGCAGGACATGCAGGTATTCTTCAACCATTCGGTTCAGGTCAAAGAATTTTTCCGCCTGGCTGCGTGCTCCCTGGCGGTAGACCGGCAGTTCCTTTAATACCCGTGCCGCCAGGGATGCCAGGTTGGGGATGTCCGGTTTTTCCACTTTCCATGGGTCACTTCCATATGGCGAGATACAGCCGGCAGTGGGAAGTACAAGTTCTCTCAGAGCCCCGGTATCAAATGTTGCCACCGGCAGACCGCAAGCCAGGGCTTCAATGACCGAATTTGGACATGCTGGGTGCAGGTCTGCGGCAAACAACAGGTGTGCCGAGCGGTCGATCTCTGGAATGGAATCGCGCTTCACACTGCCAGCCCATAAGATGGGCACCCTGCTCCGGCTTTTCCAATGTTCCTGAAGTTGATTACCGACCTGACCGACCACCATCAATTCCATTGGCAGTCCGTGGGAAGTCGTTATTGTCTCCGCCAGCGCTACGGCGTTTTCCAGCCCCATGTCATAACCACCCCCCAGGCTGCCTTCAACCACCAGCAAACGGAAGCGTTCTTTGGGCAGGTCCCGGTCTCCTTCAGGGTTATATGTTTGCAGATCCACCCCGTTGTAGATGACACTTGCCGGGGAAGGCATGATCCCATACCAATCCTCCCACCACTCCTGTGCGAATTTGGATTGATAGATGATCTGGTCTGCAAATTGCTTCCGGACGCTCGATTGCAGAAAATTGCCGATCTCTGCCCTTAAAAAGTGGCGCACTCCCGTCCTGCGTTTTCGGTGGATCCAGTTGATCCCGTCCAGGCGCTGCACCAGGCGCATCCCCGTGTGTTTCGCTTTCCTTAGATCTGCCAGCCTGCGTGTCCCACCGATGATCAAGACTGCCTGGTAGGGAAGGTCTTCCAGGTTGTTGACCACCTCGATCCCCCGCGCCATCAGTCCGGCTGTCAGTTTATAACGGAAGGAAACCATACCTCCCGTACCGGTAACATTGGGAATCAGGCAGATGCGCCGCATGACTTCAATCCCTCATACCTACCCGGCGCGCCGGGTTGCCAGCCCAGATCTCATTTTCGCCGGTCGATTCAAGCAAAACTGCATTGGCACCGATCACCGAGCCTTTGCCGATGGTCAAGATGCCCTCTTTGCATAAGATCTTTGCTCCGCTGCCCAGGATGGAATCCGATCCAACCTGGATTCCTTTGAACCCGGATTCAGATGCCGGGCGGTGGATGTCAGCACGTCCGAGCGTGACCCCCGGGTAGATCTTTACCCGTTCTTCGAATTCGGTTTGGGGGTGGATGACCACTCCAAATCCCCCGTGCAGCAATACGCAGTCCTGCCCAAATTTCACAGACCGTGGCACTTCTGCCCCCAGCAACTTGAGCATGTAGTACGCCAGCTTTCCCACCACTCGCGAATTCCGTGCATATAATAGATATGTGTATAAGTCACGTTGCATTAAAAGGTATTATACCGTAGAGGCATCCCACAGGATTGTATTCTCTTCGATCGGTCGGGTGATCTTGGAGCTAGATAATTCAGTCACCAGGTATATATAGTATAATTCGGACATGAACACTCCATTTAACCCTCCTGTTGAACCTGTCGACCGACGACAGGAAGAACAACGCATCCAGCGCGAGGGTCGTTTGCCCCCGGGACAGTCTCTTACTCTAAAATTTCCAGTCCTGCATTATGGCGATATTCCGCCTTTTTATCCTGTTACCTGGGATTTTCGTGTCTGGGGTGAAGTGGAAAAGCCGCTTGTGCTGACCTGGTATGAATTCAATCAACTTCCCCGCATGCAGGTCCATATGGATATCCACTGTGTCACCCGCTGGAGCAAGGCAGATACCCTCTGGGAAGGTATTTCTGTGCGAAGCCTGGTCGAGGCAGGTCTGATAAAACCCCTGCCTTACGCCACGCATGTCATGCAGCACGCCGAATTTGGTTTTACTGTAAATTTACCTCTTGCGGTCGTTCTTCAAGAAAATTTTCTACTTGCCACCCATTTTAATGGCGAACCGCTCACCCCGGAGCATGGTTACCCCTTACGTGGTGTCGTGGGTGCCATCCCGGGTCGCACGGATCTTCAATCCCCTTATCTTTGGAAAGGTGCCAAGTGGCTGCGCGGCCTGGAATTTATGAGCCGCGATCGCCGAGGATTTTGGGAAAAAGCCGGTTACAACAACAGCGCCGATATCTGGAAGGAAGAGCGCTTCGAATAACTACAGGTGGTTGCTTCCCTTAATACCAGGTTAAGGCTCCGATCCCGAGTTCCTTTAATATCATATTATCCCGCACGATCTCCACATCACCGCCAGCCTGCATCACCTTGCGAACCGCCAGTTCCACCGCGTCCTGGATCTTCTCAAAGGTCTTTCCACAAAATGGACATGCTTCCAATTCCTGCACGGTCAGGTGTCCGCAGCCGCTGCATTGATAGGCGGACATCCGTAGACCCTCCTGTACGATCAGGGTCTTTACTCTTCCCGCGTGGACCGCGGCCAGCGTTTCCTCCAGCCGAACAACACCTTCCTTCCCTTTGGCAGCTTCGGTGATCATGACCTCCACCAGCTGATTCTCGCGCACCTGTTCGGTATGTTGACCAATCTCCAGGGCGCGCGTATACACTTCAGAAGCCTGGGTTGTCATGCTCATGGCAAAAGAGCCCAGTACCAGGCTTTGCCAGGATTTGGGCAGGTACCTCCGGTATTGGGCTACATTCTCATCGGTTCCACCGATCAGGATGCGGCGGATATGCTTTTCTTCGAAGAATCTCAAGGAGAACTCAACTGCCTCCCGAATATTTCGGGCGGACATTTCCTCGTTGTTTCTGGGCTGAGTGGAAAACCCGCCTCGTCCGCCTGGACTGCTGGAGGAGGCTCTGCCTTTGCTGTGGTGGATCTCCTTTCCCAATGTCCCTTCCTGCTCGACCAATTCCCCCAGGTGGAATTGGAACAAACGGGCACCTTGCTTGTCAACCAGCACAACCCCGTACCCTCCAAATGCGTCCAGCAGGTCTGCCAACGGTTTGACATATGGATGATCCCCCACATAGACCCTGCTCCGCATGGGAACAGCCAGAATGTATGCCTTGAAATAATGATTCTTCACACACGAGAACATGACCAGCCCGCGACCCTTGCCATCCCTTAATTGCTCATAATAGTCTAAGACTTTTGCCCTGTCTTCCGGCAAGTCGACATCGCTTAACAAATTGTTGAGTTGCAGGGGTAAAGCTTCCCCGCCTCCATGTGCCGGGTCAGTATTGAAATAAACGCTGAGCATTGGTTCCGGACTGGTATGGTTGAGCAGATCATGCAGATCTCGGTCTGTGAGCATTTCCAACTCCTTTCGAACTGGAAAATTGATCTTTTCTGTGTTTTACCCGATCAGTTTGAAAAAAAAAAAAACAGCTTACACTCTCCCGCTTGATGGGAGATCATGGAAGCTGTTGCACGAGGGGCGGTAAAAGTTTGATTCGATATTAAGGTCGTGTTGCCAGTGTCAGGGTCAGGTTCACATTCTTGCCGCCGCGCAGCACTGTGATGACCACCTTGTCTCCGGGAGATTTTTGGCTGTACAGGTATCCGATCAGGTCGTCGAACCGAAATACAGGGTGATTGTCAATGGCGATGATCAAGTCGCCTCCAGGCAGCAGATCGGTCGCAGTTGGATCGTTGTTGCTGGCGATCATGCCAGCTTTGGCAGCCGGGCTGTTTGCAGATATGGTTGTCACATATGCCCCGGTAAATTGGGTCAGCCCCAGTTCGGTGATCTCATCCAGGGACATCTGGTCAAAAACATCCACGGTGGAGATACCCAGGTAAGGGTAGGAAAATTTTCCCGTCGCGATCAAGCTGGGAACAACCCGCTTGACGATGTTGATCGGGATCGCAAAGCCGATTCCGGAATTGGTCGGATCACCGCTGCTGGTGGTTCCGGTGGTGCGTATGGACTGATTGACACCCACCACTTCACCTGCCAGGTTCAAAAGCGGTCCGCCTGAGTTTCCCGGGTTGAGCGCTGCATCCGTCTGGATGATATCGCTTGACGAATAATAACCGCCTGCCGGTGCAGTGGATGCGGTGGCTGGCATGGCTCTGCCAAGAGCCGAAATAATGCCGGTCGTCATGGTGCTGTCCAATCCGAACGGATTTCCGATCGCCACAACGATCTGACCGACTTTCAATGCACTTGAATCACCCAGTTTCAGAGGGACCAGTTCTTTAGCTGGCGCACTCACCTGGATGACTGCCAGATCTGCATGTGCATCAGTACCCAGAACCTTTCCAAATGTCTTGTAACCGGACGTGAAGTCCACTTCCAACTTGGCGGCTCCTTCCACGACGTGGTTGTTGGTTACTATTTGACCTTCCTTGCTGTAAACCCAGCCTGAACCCAGACCAAGCACGGCACCACTGGCATCATAAAGCTTGATCGATACCACTCCTTGGCTGACATCTTGATAAATGGATACAAATTGATCCTGTTCGCCTGACAGACCATTAATGATCACCCCTTGCGAACTTTGCATCGTGGCTGTGGCGTTGGGGAATTGGCGGGTTGGAACCAGGCTGGTCAGCTGGCACGCAGCAATGCTTAACACCAGGATGATGGTGATGATCGGTAATAAAACTTTCTTTCTCATATTTCGTTCTCCATGGGAAGGTCTGGACAGAACCCTAATGGATCTGTGCAGCTTCTTCCAGTAATTTCTTTTGTTTGGATGTAAGCTGGCGCGGGATCTGTACCTTGATGCGAACGAACAGATCACCTTTCACCTGTGGATTCCTTAATTGGGGCATGCCTCGCCCTGCGACCCGGAAGACCTGCTCAGGTTGGGTTCCAGGCGGGATTGTCAGGACGACTTTCCCAGACATTGTGTCTATATGGGCTTCACCGCCCAGGATGGCAGTAAATATATCAACCTTTACCTGGCTGTGCAGGTCATTTCCATCCCGTTCGTATGCCGGTTCATTTGCCACGTCGATCACCAGGTAGATATCTGTTGGCTGACCATTCGGACCTGCTGCGCCAACCCCATGCACGCGCACTTTGGTACCCGTGCGGGCACCTGCCGGGATTTTCACTTCCATCAACCGTTCTCCCACCAGCAATTGGCGGGTTGTGCCTTGGTAAGCTTCCTTCAGACTGATGGAGATCTGTTGCTGGTACTGCGGAGCCATTCTCTGCTGGCTACGCGGTATGCCCGAACGGAATGGATCACCTCCACCCCCGCCAAAAATGGAGCGAAAGAAATCCGAGAACATGCCATCGCCAAAAAGATCATTGATATTGACTTGCGTCGCACCCTGTCCTTGCTGGGTGGTCCAGTCCCCCCAATTGAAGTTCCCCGGTGCTCCGCGCTGTTGCCAGTCAGAGTACGATGATCCCAGTTGATCATAACGGCTGCGCTTCTCGTCGTCACTGAGAACCTGGTAGGCTTCATTGAATTCTTTGAAGCGCTCTTCAGCCTGTTTGTCGCCCGGGTTTCGGTCCGGATGGTATTTCATCGCCAGCTTGCGATAGGCTTTCTTGATCTCATCCGCGCTGGCTTTTCGGTCCACACCCAGAACTTTATAATAATCCTTGTAATCCATTTTAACTCTTCCGATTGTATTCTATGCTGCCCTCCCCCTCAAAGTCAAGCATTTTATCGACAATCTAATGTGATTCTAACCAAGATTAACCATAAATCCATAATTGGGCAAAGACTCTTCCTCTTTTTCATTCTCGATTATACTCGCACAGTATCGCTCAAAAAAAAAGAATGGATCGATTAGAGGGAACGATTGAGATCAGTTTGTGTTTACTGTGGTTCTTCCGATAATGTCCATCCGGAATATCTGCAGGCTGCATATGAAATGGGATTGACTCTTGCCCGCCGCGGATTGACTCTGATCTTTGGCGGAGGCAAGACCGGTCTTATGGGTAAGGTGGCAGATGGCACCCTGGAGGGTGGTGGAGAAGCGGTCGGCGTGATCGTGGCTGGAATGAACACCCCCAGGCTTGCGCATCCACGTCTGACCCGCATGGAAGTGACGGATACCATCCACCAGCGTAAAGCCCGCATGTATGAATTATCCGATGGGTATATCGCTTTGCCGGGTGGGTATGGCACCCTGGATGAACTGTTCGAAACCCTCACCTGGGCTCAGATAGGTGAACACAATAAACCGATCGGCTTATTGAACATCCGAAATTATTACACTTCCCTCCTGTCATTTATCGATCTGGCTGAAAAAGAGGGCTTCATTTTCTCCGAGCACCGCCGGAGCCTGTTGTGCGCTTCCCATCCTGATCAATTACTGGATGCGATGCTCGCGCACGTCTATCCGGTTGAGGCTGTCAGGCGGTGGATGCGCCGGGATTGATCAATATTCGTAAATTATGGTTTTACGCGAAAATGAATGATTAATTCAGACTGGTTCCCGGCCCGATCTGTCGCAATGACTTTCATTGTATGCGTCCCTGGTTTCTCTTGCCATACCAGGCTGAAAGGCGCATGGACGAGATCTGCAACATTCTCATTATCCACATAGATCCTTACCCTTGTAAGGTTTGAGTCGTTGACCTGGGTCTCCAGCACGATCCCTTGCTCGCTGGATGAATTGAACTCCTCTCCCTCTTTCGGAGAGAGAATACGTATCTGAGGGGGGGTGTTATCCACAAGCAATTGGGTGACGGCAATCTCAATGCTTTGATCATCATGCACCACCATCAATCGCAGGGCGACCAGACCATTAATACTTCTTGTATCCCATGTGGAAAGCGATCCTTCTTCCACCGTTCTGGTTGAGGCTGCCCCGATCTGAACCCACTCCTGCGGGTTTAGCCCCACGCCATAATCCACCCGGTAATATGAGAAATGGGCACCACTTGCACTGCCCTTGATCTCCAGGATTCCACCCACATCCGCGAATAGCGCGGGTGAACTGATATGGGCATTTTCCAGAGGGGCAGGTTGCAGGATGGTGTCGTATTCATGCGGGGCTAATGGAATTCCAGCATCCTTTGCCCATGACTCTGCTGATGGAGGCAGATTCACATACACCCTTTTTTCCACCAGTTCCGAAGGTGTAAAGACCGTCGCCAGGAAGCCGGTCTCCTGGTTGACCAGGTAGGTTTGATAAAGAGTATCGGTTTGAATGGGTTCATTGCCTTGCAAAAAGATCTCATTGACCAAGTTGGGGCAGGCAGGGCTTGGCAGCATTCCTGATGGGGCACAGACAAACACGTGGACGATTCCTTTGGGAACCTCCCAATCCATCCTGGGTAGATCGTTCATACCGGTCAGCATAAATGCCCGCCAGAGTCCGGCAGCTGGAAGTGTGACCGGCAGGTCATACCTGTTGCCATCCCCTTCCAACCAGACAAGTACCAGCCGTTGTGGGGTATAACCGACCGCCCAGGTTCCACTGCCGTCCAGGCTCCTCCCCAATTTGAAAGCTGCCGGACGCTCGATCCCGAATGGATGGGCTTGCCCTTCACCTGCCAGATAAGCAGTTTCATCGCTCAATACCTGGTTCACCAGGTAAGCCAATCCCGGGCTGACCACCGCTTGTTTCTCGGGAAAACTCCACTCCCCCCAGGTGACATTATCTACACTGCTCAGTTTTAGGACGCTGTAAGGTTCCGGTCTGCTGGTTTGGAAAGCCTGTCCGGTCATGATCCCCTGGTTGGAAAAGGTGGCATATGCCCCTGCCACTTCCATTACGGAAGCTGTCACATCAGAACTGAGCAAACTTGCCGATTTACCCTGCAAACCAAACAAATGGGCAACATTCCAGGTATTTTCAGCTCCCATCTGTGTCTCGATCTGCAGGGCTGGTTCCAGGTAGTCATGGACTAAGGCGTTGCGCAGGGTCACCGGGCCTCGATAGACCTGGTCAAATTCGATCTGTTTTCCCGGGATGTCCCAACCCAGTGAAGACGGGCTCAGACCGCGAGTAAATCCGGTCAGGTATATAAAAGGGGTCAATATGGTTCCAGCGGGATGATTGGTACTGCCCTGCCCGCTGATCGCAAGCACCTGACCGTTGGTCACGTCCAGCACCAGGGCGTTGGCAGCATTCCCGTTCGCAGTCACTCCGGGTGGCAGTGGTGGCAGCAGATCGCCAGCCGGGCATTCCGCCTGAGGGGTTTCGATTGCCGCTCCCAACCGGATCAATTGGATTTTCAGACTGCAGTCCACCTGGGATTGAAGTCCGAGATCCATTGTGGTCAGGATGATCAGACCACCGCGCTCGATCCGCTCCCGGTTGAACTTCGCTCCCAATTGCGTCAGCACCAGCCTGGTGAAAGCTGACCTCTCATCCACGCTGTTTATCGCTGCCTGGTTGATCACCGGCGGGCTGCCACCTGCTTGTGTCACCTGGTCTGCATCTGACAGGTTGAAAGCCAGCATGATCTGCAGGGTCTCCAGGCGTCGTTGCTCAGCGAACTGTGGGGTATCCACCGGGTTTAGCGCAGGTGCCTGGCTGACTGCAGCCAGCATGGCTGCCTGGCTCAGGTTCAGGTCGCTGGCAGGGATGCCAAAGTAAAATTGCGCTGCAGCTTGTATCCCATATGCCTGGTGACCGTAGTAGGCACTGTTTAAATACCATTCCATGACCTTCTCGCGGCCAAATTGTGCGGTGATCTGTCCTGCCAAAAGTCGTTCACGCAGGCTCCTGCGCGTGCTTGCCGGTTCATCATATAGCAGCATGTCCGAGGCCAGTTTTTGGGCAATGGTTGCATGTCGGTCGGGATCGCGCCAGTCTTCAAGGAGAAAGCCGGGATGTTTCCATAAACCCGGGTCTGCCAGGACCAGTGTCGCATTCACCAGGTCTGCCGGCAGGTCAGAATAAGTAATAAAAGTGCGTGTTTCATTGTCGGGTGCGATCGTATATATAAGCTGTTGTCCGTTTCGATCAAATAGACGGGTGGGTTGCAGAAGGGTTCCATTCTCCGGATTTAACAGGATGGGCAGGTTCTCCACCGCTGGCAGGTTCCGGGTCAGGTCAGCATAGTACCAGGCTCCTGCCAGGATTGCAATTACCAGCGCACAACTGAAAATGAAACCAAATCCGGGCAGTATCTTCAGGAGTTGTTGGGATGCACTATTTTGTGCATGTTGGTGGCGTTCCCGCCTTTGTTGGATGATGGTCGGGATACTTGGCATTTATCAGTTCGGCAGCTTTATCACTTGCGGACGATGGCATCCGTCATGCGAGCCACCCGCAGCATGAATTCCACGTCATGTACACGGACAATGTCTGCCCCCCGAACGATCCCCACCGCGATCGCAGCAGCTGTCCCTTCAATCCGTTGGTATGGTGGCAGGTCCAGGGTATATCCTATAAAGGATTTGCGCGAAGGTCCCAACAGCACCGGGTATCCAAGTTGACGGATCTCATCCAACCGGTTGAGCAATTCCAGGTTCTGTTCCACGGTCTTCCCAAATCCAATACCGGGATCCAGGATGATATGCCCGGTCGGTATCCCTGCCTGCACAGCCAGATCGACACTCCCCATTAATTCGTTCCCCACATCCTTGAGCAGGTTATCATATTCCATGCCAATATAACGCCCACCCAGGTTTGCCTGCGCCTGGGCATGGACCGGCTTGCTGCGGTTATGCATCAGGATCACAACTGACTGGTACCGTGCAACCACTTGCGCCAGCTCAGGGTCAGCCCGCAATCCCCACACATCATTGACGATCTGTGCTCCTGCCTGCAGAGCTTTGTCTGCCACCGAAGCCTTGTACGTATCGATCGAGATCAGCGTATCCGGAAATTCAACTTTGATCTTATCAATGACCGGTATGACACGCTCTTTTTCTTGCTCCGCCTCCACCGGTTGTGAGCCCGGTCGCGTACTTTCCCCACCGATATCCAGGATATCCACGCCAGCCGCTACATAACGGCGCGCCTGTTTCATGCTTGCCTCCAGCCAGCCATCCGCAGCCAGCAGACCATCACCCGAGAAACTGTCGGGTGTGATGTTAAGGATCCCCATCACATACGTGCGGCTGCCCCAGGTGAAACTCTGCCTGCCAATTTTTAAAGTCTGCATGGATTTTTGATCAGACGATCTGGTCCAGGGAACGGCTCAGCCAGCTTTCAGCTTCATTCATGTCTGTAAAGATCTTGATGGCAGCCGAGGTCGGGGCTAATGCCAGCGCAGCGATCTTGCGGATGGCGTTTGCCACCTCCTCATTCGCTACCAGCACCGCCAGGCGGATGTTTCTCGCAGCCGGGTCACTGTTTACCTCAATCGCTGTGTTGATGGCAGCTTCAGAGACATGCTGGACTTTACGCAAATCGTAAAGATTGCGGGTCAGGCGGTCAGCATTATCCAGGTGTTTGTGTGAAAATTCCTGCCAGTGTTGGACGGTCGCTTCGGAAAGGTCGGCGAATGTGTAATGCATACCGCCATCTGCCCGACGGACGACATTGTAACCGATCCCGGGTACGGGTTGCCAGTTGAGGGGTTTAATTTCAGTCATGGTCTGTCTCCTGGGTGGGAATTATATCCGATTCGAATTGCATCAACGGTTCATGGTTCAACCAGCAGTCATTGGTTCTGCTGTAAATGGAAAACCGGTCGAGTCCTGACGTCCGGCAGCTTTCAGAACGGTCAGGGCTTCCACGGTTACATAGGGGTTGTGCCTTTTCCGGCTGATCCCTCCCCAGCTGACCTCTGAAAATCCACTGATATCCGGTCTGGACAGGCGGTAGAACTTTTCGCTGGCAGCGAAACCTCCATCGGGCAATCGCAGGCTTTCGAGCACATCCAGGGCGGGCTGGCAGCGTGCGTCTCGTATGAATCCGGCTTCAGTCATCACCTTCAAGGCGAACAGGATGTCATAATGCCAGTAACACGGGTAATGCAGGCTGATGAAATGCTCGTCCATGATGCCATTATCGCTCTGGCGCAGGAAGAGTCTCCGCTTTAAGAATACCTCCGCTGCCCTTTCTGTCGCCAATTGAGCCGCCTTGTCTCCGGCTGTTTGTGCATACAACATCAGGGCACGCAGAGGGATGAGCGACTCCATAAAAGAGGATCGGATCACTTCGGGTCGTTTGTCACAGTTCCAGCCCCCATCCGGCCACTGCCATTTTATTAATCGCCTGGCAAGTTCTTCCGTGCGGGTATCTGCCAGCCCCAGTTTGATCGAATAATAGACCGCATTGCTTTCTTGCGAGGCACACCGTCGCGTGCGTCCATCGATCAGCAGGATATGTTTCGCATGCTTTTCTCCCAGCAACCAGTCATACGCCTGGTTCATCATTGGACGTAATCCTTCATCCCCGGTTGGATAACCCAGGTCTGCCAGCTGGGCGAGCACCCAGTGCGCTCCCATCCATTTATAGTACGGGTGATGGGATATATATCCACCCTGCCGGTAGGCTGTGATCAGCCCTTGCACCTGTGGCGATTCCTTCACCACCCGGGAAACTTCCCGGGCTTCCTTGCTGTCTGCCGGTTGGTTGGATAGCCCTGCCACCAGTTTATAACGAATGGCAGGTTCATTCCGTAGTTGTTCGATCAGGGTTTCCATTCCTAATTCTCCTGGCGTGATTCCATATAGAACAGGTCGCCTCCTGCCACCCTGCAGGATGATTGTCCAATACTATGCCCGACAGCCTGCACCAGGCTGTGAGGGTAAGGAAAGAAATTCAAATGCAGGTCAAATGTATATTTATAAGGACGCTGTTTGGGTGTCACCAGGATCAGCCGCGTGCGCGTCACGCGCCTCAGTTCATGCATGGCAGCCGGCAGGTTCTTGACATGTTCCAGAGTGTGCGTGCTGACCACGGTATCAAAGCTCTCGTCAGCGAAGGGCAATCTCTCCATGTTCGCTTCCTGGAAATTAATATGCGGGTATGCCTCGCGAGTGCCCTGGTTGATGATGATGTCAACTGCCGTGGTTTCGGATGCTTCCGAAAGCAGGTTGGAGAGAAACCCATTCCCACAGCCCACCTCCAGCAGGTTTTTCCCAACCACGTTTTTCATGATCTGATCCAGGCAGGCATCGTTCAGGCTGGTGGTGCGTTGCACCAGAACATCCTCCACCTCTCTGTAAACCCGGGCGAACTCGTCATCCTCCATCGACGGTGCTTTTTCTTTCCATTCGATGAAAATGGAGGCCTTTTTTCCGAACAATACTCGAAAGATTGGTCGCATTAACCAATCAGCATCCCGTAATGCCGGCGGGAACAAATTGTCTAGAATATAGTGAAATATCAGGGTCTGGCGCCGGGAAATTTTCATCGAAGCATCTCATCCTCATTGGTTGCTGATTCGATGGCGTATTGTTGGATCCCCTTGCAGTCGACCCGCCTCAAAAGCTCACGGATGGTGACCTTCAGTACCGGGTGAACCAGGTCAGGTGCGATCTCTGCCAATGGAACCAGCACGAAAGCGCGTTCATGCAAGTACGGGTGAGGGATGACCAAACCGGGATGATCGCTGACCAACAACCCATAGAAAAGGATGTCCATGTCGATCAGTCGTGGCCCGTTGCGGAAAGATTCTTTTCGCCCCAGGTTGATCTCAAGGGTCTTGAGGAACTTCAACAAACTTTCCGGTGATAGTCTGGTCTCTGCCGCTATGACCATGTTCAAAAAAACTGGCTGGTCTTCAAATCCCCATGGCGGGGTCTCATATATGGATGAGCGTTTTTTTACCCGTACATCCGGACTTAAACATCGGATGGCAGTTTCCAAGTTGTTTTGCCGGTCTCCCAGGTTGGAGCCCAGGGCGATGTAAATGATCTTCTTCACTCTGCCGGTTCTCTCCGCATCATAGTCGCTCAATGATCGTGGCGGTCGCCATGCCGTGACCGATGCACATGGTCTGTAAGCCATATCGGGCTTTTCGGCGCTCCAGTTCGTTCAGTAACTTGGTCATCAAAACTGCCCCGGTTGCCCCCAGCGGATGCCCGTGGGCAATGGCTCCGCCGTTGGGATTGACCTTGTCCATATCCGGCTTCAATTCGTCAGCCCATGCCAGAACCACGCTGGCAAATGCCTCGTTGATTTCGATCACATCCATCTCCTCCAGCCTCATGTCAGCTTTCTTCAACACCTTGTGGGTGGCGGCGATCGGACCATCCAGCATCCGCGTCGGGTCCGAACCCACCACACTCCGTGCCACGAAGCGCGCCCTGGGTGTTAGGTTAAACCTTCCAACCGCCTCCGCGGATGCCACCAGGACCGCCGCCGCGCCATCACTGACCTGGCTGGAATTACCTGCTGTGATCACACCATTTTCCTTAAATACGGGCTTCAGCGTTTTCATCCGTTCCCGGTCAGGCGGCATGCGCACACCCTGGTCGCGGACGAAGCAGCTTCCATCTACAAGCTCAATGGGCAGGATCTGGGAATCGAAATACCCTGCCTGTATGGCTTCTCCCGCTTTCAGGTGGCTGTTATAGGCATAATCATCCAGCGCCTCGCGCTTGAGCTGCCATTTCTCTGCCATCATCTCGGCACTGATCCCTTGGTGCACTAGTGCATGTCCAACCTCCGGCCATTCAGCCGGGTAATCCGTCCCCAGTGCCTGGTGTGACATCATTTCCGTGCCACCTGCCAGCACCAAGTCCATATCCCCGCTCAAGACCGCCTGGCAGGCAAAATGCACTGCCTGCTGGCTGGATCCACACATGCGGTTCATGCTTACCCCCGGGACCTCCACCGGGAAACCGGCTTTCAAAACTCCCAATCGTGCCAGGTTGCCGCCCTGGTCGGCGATGGGAGTAACCACACCCCAGATCACATCCTCCACCTGCTGCGCCTCGATCCCCCCTCTTTTCACTGCTTCCTGCATGACCCTGGCAGCCAGCTCCACTGGCATAAAGGACTGCAATGCCCCGCCGGCTTTTCCAGATCCTATGGCAGTGCGCACGGCACTGATGATATAGGCTTCGCGGCTTTCTTCCATTTATTCCTCCTTGATCAGCAAGACAGGTTAAGGATGCTACGGATAACTACGATTGTGTAATGTTGAGTTGATCAGGAAATATCATGCGTATGAAAATGTTCCACCAGGCAGGCATTCAGCCAATTATTGATCCGTTGGTTTTCCAGTCCATTTTCTGGCAGGTCGACCACCAGGTCGATCAGTGCCTGGCGCAAATTCTCATAATGGAACAGCAGGTCGGTATCCTTCCAGTTTTGGTAATTCTTAATGGCGTCAGCATTAAAGGCATCCAGGTCATATTGCCGGGTGGGAAGCTCCTCTAGGTCCATGATTGCGTCCACGATTTTGATCGCCTCCTCCCACCAGGCAACGATGTGTGCCAGCAGGTCGTGAAAATTGGCATAACCCTGCTCCTGCAGGAAAATCGCCTGCCTTGCCGGATCCATTTTTCTGAAGCGGTCGGGGTAGGATTCCCAATCCTTGTTCAAATTATCCAGCAGTTGTTGGCAGGTGACACCAGGTTCCTTTTCGGTCATGCTCACTCCTCATCCCGCCCGAACGGCGTTGATCAGATCTGCCATTAACCCGTAGGCGGTGGTATGCGGACCAGGATCGGTCTCACACAGGGAAAGTTTTCCTAAAACATCCGTTTCGAATTCAATTAATGATGTGGTGCCTTCTATATTGTACAACTGCGAAGACGGGCTTACAATCTCTGGGCGAACCTGTGCATGGACGACCTCCCCATCCCGCGTCGCACTGCATACCAGCTTCCAGCGTTTCTTCTCATGCAGATCCGTCCGGATCTGTTCAGAGGTTAGCTTGCGGATGCCCTCGCGTTCCACCTCCTGTGGTTTAAGGGGGATCCCCATCAATACGGTCACCAGCGCAGCCACTTTGATACTGGCATCCCATCCATCCACATCTCCAGCCGGGTCGGTCTCGGCGATGCCGATCGATTGCGCATATTTCACCGCTCCTTCAAACGATTCGCCAGCCTCCATGCGGGTCAGGATCAGGTTGGTGGTGGAGTTCAATACCCCTCGAAATGATTTCAATTTTGCACCCGGAAGTCCACTGCGGAAGAGTGAAAAGATCGGCGCACCATCCATGACCGTCGATTCGAACAGGAATTTCCGTCCTTGAGCCCGTGCCAGTTCAGTCAGTTCACGATAAGCATGCACGACCGGTCCTTTGTTGGCTGTTGCAACATGCATATGACACAGCAACGCCTGTTCGATATAACGAATCGCGGGTTGCCCGTCCACATGGTTAACCGGGCTGTTCTCGAAAAACACATCCGCCTTGCAGTTTTTGATGAATTCGAACGGATCATCAACACCGCTTGTGTTGGGCAGAGACTCCAGACTTCCATTTTTATTAATTAATTCAATTGCCTCGACCAGGTTAATACCTGCTTCGTTTATGACCCTTCCATGACTTCCGGTGGCGATGCCTGTGACCGTAAATGTGATGGCATGCTCTCTTTCCAGTTCCACTTCTTTTCGCATCAGCAGGCTGGCCAGTGCCTGCCCGACATTGCCAAAACCTTGAATAGCCAGTTTGTAATGGGTCATATCACTCTCCTGGATATGGGATGTTTAGACCGGTGGGAAAGGGAACGCCCGCCGGTCTGTGGGCGGGGATGGGAAACACCCTTCCGCCAGCAGGTGTTCAGCCCTTAGTTGCAGGGCATTCAGTTCCTGCAGGTTGATCAATGCCGCAAGTCTTTTGAATAACGCACCTTCTTCTTTCAAGTTCGAGATAAATTTATTTAATCCCTCCCAAAGTTCAGTCGGGATCGGTTCTCCGGCAAAATCCCAGATGACGGTGCGCAATTTTTCCTCCTCATGGAAGCACAGGCCATGATCGATCAGCCAGATCTTCTCTTGCGCGTCCACCAGGATATGACCTCCCTTGCGGTCGGCGTTATTGATCAGCAGGTCGAAAACCGCCACCGGCTTCAATTTTGCCAGCAGGTCATCATTAAAATTAAAATAATGCTTGTCCGGGTCATGTTCAATGAAAAACTGTAATGAACCTTCGCCAAACGGTCCTTCATTTTTCAGGACTGTGACAGGCACCAGGTTCCATCCCAGTGCTTCACTTACCTGGTAAGCCGCCACTTCCCGCCTTGAAAGGCTCTCTTTCGGAAAATCGTACAACGGTTGCTCCCCGCGGCTTGGTTTATAGACTGCCTGGATGGTTTCTTTATTCCTTGTCACCGTCACCAGGAAGGTATAGTTGTTCCCCATGACGAACTGACCTTGTAATTTGATCTCTCCATCCGTCAGGATCTCCTCAACAAGAGAATCTTTTCCTTCAGATTCGTTCATCATGACCGATCGGGTGGATTGGTTAATGCTTGTGTCCGTTCTTCTTGGGGCAGAAATGCCCTTCAGGTTCCATTGCCTGTCCGCACTGCGGGCAGATCGGTCGCCCGCGGTTGATCACATCCACGCTCCAGCGTGCCATGCACCGGATCTGCGTCCGGGTGCACCAGAACCTCACCTCCGAGGCATCTTCCTCATTACTCTTTTCTGCCGCCATCTCTTTTGCCAGGATGACCATCATGTCAGAAGCTTCATCGTACCCCAAACCTATTTCCCCAGCCCGAAAAATAGGATCCACGGGCGGCAGGATCTGCATCCGGTCTGCTTCGAGATCATCGCCTGTCGGGCTCAATTCCGGCTTCTTTTTTTCCAGGTCTGTCAGCATTTTTTCCGCCCCGATCGCCAGAGATTGAAGCTGGATCTTTTCGACAATGATGGTCACCGGTTGTGGTCTGTCTGCTTGCCATGCCTGGATGTAGAAAACGCGCTGCCCGGGTGCGCCGATCGCATCCGCGCTGATGTGGCTGACAGGATTGAGGTCAAGTTCAAAACGGGTCATGAATGGATTCCTTGAAGTTCGCGGTGATGGTTTGTATCAACGGATTTACTGAAAATAGTATACCAGAATCATATGAGTTAAAAAGAAAGCCCCGCTCTGGGGGATCGGGGCTCTTAATCTAATCTAATTACTGGTTACGCCGCAGGTGGCAGGGTTGTTTCTGTGGGTTTGATGGAAACTGGTTCGCCTGGTGGGTAAATGGTCGTTCCAAATCGGGAAAGCACCACCGCTCCCAAACCGAGCATGGAGATCAAGAAAGGAACGATCCAGCCGATGCATTGGATGAAACCGATCCCATTAGCCACGAAGTACAGCACAAATGTACCCAGGGCAGCCGATAAGGGAAGTGCCCACTCCTGGTGGAACATCCGCGCCATGCGCTGCCCGACCTCCAAACCGATCGCGATCCATCCAAAGGCAATTGCGAATCCCAACACCAGCAATCCGATCAGTGCCACCGGGATGAAGATGATGGTGATCGCCAGTACCACCGTAAGCACGACCGCCACCAATAGGGTCATTAATCCGAAGGAACCGTTGATCAGCGGTTGGTTCAGCATTGCCTGGTTGACCCGGCGCGTATAGTTCTCAAAGAACATCAGCACCAGGGCTGCCAGGGCTGCCCAGCCGAGTGACTTCATCACCAGCCAGAAAAGACTGCTGATGGGGTTGAAATTGGATCCAGTGAAAAATTGTGAAAGACTGTTTGGAAATTTCGTCAGGTCTGGCGAGGTGATCTGGTTGGGTAATGAAAAATTGATCGCCGGTGGTGACGAATAATTATTGGTCGCACCTTTCACCTCGGCGCCAGGCTCGCTTTGGTAACTGCCCCCCACGGTATCCATGTTCCCTTCAACTACCGCAGTGGATTTCAATATTCCGGACCCACCTATCAAGACCAGGTCTCCGGTCACTTTCCCGGCTATCGTCAGGCTGCCTCCAAAAAGGACCAGGTCTCCCTGCACGGTACCGCCCTCTTCCACCATGACCGATCCTCCGAAAACCACCAGGTCACCCCCCACCGTCTCGCCATTATTAACCGAGTAATTACTCCCGAAGATGACCTGCCCGTTGTTCAATCCTGCAGCTGCTGCACTTTGAAAAGGCAGGAACAGAACCATCAACAGGATCAGCATCGTATAAATTCTCAGGGTGGTCTTCATGATAACCTCCTTGCACCTGAAGCAAAAGCTAATTTCCATAAGGATGTTGCCCAAAAGTATATGAGCAGGAAACCACTGCCAAACATGATCAGCCATAAGGATAGCGGGATGATCCTGGCTGTGACTTTCAGCAGGACCAATCCAATGCTCCCATAAGTTCTTATGGACGAGATCATCGTGATCAGCCATGAAATGACTGTAACCAATACCTCGCTGGGGGATTTTCCCCAGGTGCTGTAAAGTTCAAATAAAGCCACGCTTGCTGCCAGGACCACGATCAGTCCGAGCAGTCCCATCCCCCAAAACAGGCGGGTGCGATTTTGCTTGTGTTCTGCCGCCATCCTGGACTGGAATCGCTCTGTGAAACCTGCTGATGGTATTACCAGGCTGGGTGATCTCAACGCCATGTCCACCTCTGTCAGCGCTGTGCAACTCGTACAGGTTTTCAGGTGGTTTCTCAATTCCAGTTTCTGTTCAGATGTGAGTGGCTGGCTTTCAAGCAGCCAATCCTCAAAAGGCCGGTGATTCATGAGGCCTCCTTTCAACTTTTGTTTTGAAATTTTTTTCTTCCCACAATTTTGCCAGTTCCCGCCTGGCTCTATGCAGTCGGCTCTTGACTGCTGGTACGGTCAACGAGAGTGACTGGGCGATCTCAGCTTCCGAACAGTCATTCCAGTAGCGCATCACCACCGCCGCCCGATCTGTTGCATCCAATTCTTTCAACATTCCCTGCAATTGAGCCTGTTGCTCCCGGCGGGTGATCTCGCTTTCCGGGTTGGGTGCATGGGTGTCTGGGACTTCAAAAGTGTTTTCTTCGTCATCCATCGAAAAGGAGACGAATTTACGCCGGCGTAAATGGTCAATGCAGTGGTGGGCGGCAATGGATAACAACCAGGTTGCAAAGGATCGCGTTGGATCATACCTGTCCAGGTTGCGATAGCATTTGAAGAATGTCTCCTGGGCGGCATCTTCCGCCGCTTCTTCTTCCCCAAGCATCCGGTAACACATGTTATACACCGGAGTTTGGTACGTCTCGACCAGTCGGGTGAATGCCTCTTCGTTTCCATTTTGAGCCTGTAGGATCCAGCTCTTCTCGTCGTCCACGTTCTCTCCTGGGTGGCTGTATCTAATAGATATACGGACAGATCAGCGCTTGGTTGCAGGTGTTACTTTTGTTTCACTGGTAAAGGGATTCTCACCAGTAATATAAGGCTGAGCAAGGCGCACACTGTCCCAAAAATGAACATGGATTTATATCCCCACCAGTCACCGACTGAGGCATTGTTGAGCCCATCCAGAAGTGGACCCCACAGCCGCGCCAGTGCACCCGCGCCTGCTGTGGCAATATTGGTCAACCCCAGGTACTTTCCGGATTCACTACCCGGGGCAAGCTGGTTGGCTAGTGCCCAGTTGGAGGTCAGGAATAGTCCCATCCCGACTCCGATCACACTCCCCATGATCGTCAGGCTGTGCTGGTCCGTGACCAGTAATAAAAGCAGGCAGCCCAAGGCGGTGACCAGGCTGGCAGCCGTAAGGATGCGCTTGGCTCCCAAACGGTCGGTTAGCCAGCCCCCGGCCAGCGCCATCACCACCAGTCCGACCGCCAGCGCTGCCATCATATCTCCTGTCGCCTTCACTGGATTATCCACTTTAAGGACATCGCCGATGAAGTATTGTGCAAATTGCTGGATACCGAACACCCCCAGCAGGAAGACGAACCGCTCGGCGATCAACCACCAGTAACCCAGGTTGGCTTTAAAATCCACCTGGAATAGGTCTTTGAATTCCTGCAGAATGCTTCTTCCGCTTGTACCCCCCGGCTTGGTGTCCAATGTGGATTCTTCCGGCGTCCCCACCAGGGTGATCAATGTGGAGACCAGCATCAATCCCATGACGACTGCAATGATCAAGGTCGGATCGCCTGTCTTGGGGTCGATCAGGTTGCCAGCCACCAGCGAGGCAAGAATGAGCGCCAGCATATCCATGAAGGTCTTGATGCCGCTGGCAATCCCCAGTTGTCCGGCGGGTACCCGGTCTGGCAGCAGTCCCTGCACGGCGCCATGCGCAATATTGGAGCTGAATTGCAGGCAGATGTAACCGATGAATAACCATGCAAGTCCTCCCGCCCATCCCAGGATCGCCAGGAATACAAAATCGAATAAAGTCCCGATCACCATCAACGGTCGCCGCCGTCCCCAGCGTGAAACCCAGCGGTCGCTGATCGCCCCGGAGACAGGTTGTACCACGGTTGCGATTATCAACCCAATGAAGGTCAGGATCCCCAGGTAAGTGTTCTTTTGAGTCGCCGGCACCATATGGATCAGCACTGCCGGCAGGATCAATGGACCGATCGAATTCCATTTGAATGACAGTCCGATCCAATAAGTGTTCATGACGATCATTTGCCATATTGGGACATTCTTTTTCATTGGGTTTTCTCCTGGTGGTCTTGTCATTCACTAATGCCTTTTGAATTCACCTTGCAGGTGCTCGGGCAGAAGGTCGGCGATTCTTTTCATGATGATCCTGGCTGCTTGTTGGTCTTTTTCATGGGCACTCAACCCATCCGGTAGTCTTAGCTTATAAGCAGGTCCGAACTGCAAGTGAAGTATTCCATCCGCTTCGTAGGCTCCTGCCGGGATGAACCGCAGTCCACGGCTTGCCAGAAGCAGTCCAAATCGCCCTGCTCCCGCCGCGGGCATGCTCAAAGTCCCATCAGGGTTATCCCCCCCCTCCGGAGCCAAACCGATTCTGGGTTCATTGGTCTTCTTAATGAAGGTTAACACCTGTCGAACTGCCGAGGCACGCGCTTCCGCGTCTTTTGGACGTGGCGGCATGGGTGGCATGCTGGTAAAACCATAACAATCAGTCAGTTTTCGTAAACCCCAGCGTGATAGCGGTCTGCCTGCAAAACCATACCAGTCACCCGGAAACGTCAGCTCCCCGGTCACCACCCAGTGCATCTCCTTTTCCACAGCGGCGGCAATATTCAAAGCCAGCCACCATGCCTGAAATCCTGGTCGGTGGTAATGGTTGAAGGTGATCACCCATGCTCCGCCATTGGGAATATTTTCCTTTCCCAGGATACGCGGGGCAGGGTGTTGCTGGGAGATCAGCTCACAAGCGTCTTTATGAAAAGAACGCTTCCTCCCGACCAGCAGGCTGGCGATCAATTTCAACAGGAGACGTTTGGGATAGAAATAATTTGGATACATAACAATAATGGATGGCATCAAGCCATCCATTATTGTACATGGTTTTCCAGTTCGTTGTCTGGTTTTACCAGGCGTACGCTTCCGGGGCTTCACCACCCGGACCTGGCCAGATCTCATCCAGCTTCTTCAGGTTGTCCTTGTTCAACTTGAACTCAAGTGCTCGCAGACTGCCCGTTAATTGCTCCATCGTGCGCGGTCCGATAATCGGTGCGGTTACATCCGCGTTGTGCAGCAGCCATGCCAGGGCGACATCCGCCGGCTTCTCACCCATTTCCTTGCACAGTTTTTCATAGGCTTCCACCTGGGGACGATGTCCTTCCAGGTTCTTCTGCACATCTTTCGAGGTTCGCCGCCCTTCACGGGTTTTTTCCAGAACTCCACCCAACAACCCTCCCGCCAGCGGACTCCACGGGATCATTCCCAGTCCATAATCCCGGCAGGCTGGGATCACTTCCAGCTCCACCATGCGGTCTGCCAGGTTGTACAGGCTTTGTTCGCATACCAGACCCATGAAATGCTTGTTCCTGGCGGCTTCATTTGCCTTGACGATCTGCCACCCGGCGAAATTGCTCGATCCGATGTAGATCACCTTGCCCTGCTGCACCAGGGTTTCCATTGCCTGCCAGATCTCCTCCCACGGGCTGTTGCGGTCGATGTGATGCATCTGGTACAGGTCGATATGATCGGTCTGCATGCGTTTGAGAGATTCTTCGCACGCCTGCCGGATGTGCAAAGCCGAAAGTCGGGAGGTATTTGCCCAGTCGCCCATCCTGCCATAGACTTTGGTCGCCAGCACAACTTTTTCCCGGCGGCCGCCTCCCTGGGCGAACCAGCGACCGACGATCTGTTCTGTCACCCCTTCTCCTTTCTTCCAGCCATACACGTTGGCGGTATCAAAGAAGTTGATCCCCAGATCCAGCGCTTTGTCCATGATGGCGAAGGAATCAGCCTCGCTGGTGTGTGGTCCAAAGTTCATCGTCCCCAGGCATAACCTGGAGACGCTCAAACCGGTGCGTCCCAATTGTCTAAAGTCCATTTTGACTCCCTTTCAATAGTTGATTTTAATGAGCACAACCGGCGCAATTGCCACTGGAGCACGATCCACAACCCGGTGCCGCGCTTCCTGCCAGGGCTTTTCCCCCACTTTCACAATAACATACCGAAGGCTTGCGCTGGGTGTTTTCTCCCCCGCAGGTTGTGCAGGAGATACGGGCATCTGCCTCGCTCATCCGGCGCAGGCTCTCAAATTCATTTTGACAATCCTTGCACACGTATTCATAGATTGGCATACAGACTTACCTTTCATCTACGGTTAATTTATCGCGGAATTGCCTGGCGTGCAAGCCGGTCCGCCCGCTGGTTGAGAACATTACCGGCATGACCTCGCACCCAACTCCAGCTGACCGTGTGCCTGTTCATGGCTTTATCCAGTGCCTGCCATAGGTCAACATTTTTCAACTCTCCGCTTTTGCGCTGCCAGTTTCTTTTCTTCCAACCAGGCAGCCACTCGCTGATGCCGCGCTTGAGGTATTCAGAATCGGTCATGATCTTAACCGGATGGGCTGTTCTTATCGCTTCCAGGGCTTTCAGCGCCGCGGTCAGTTCCATGCGGTTGTTGGTCGAGCGTCTCTCACCACCGCTCAATACCTTTTCTTTGCCACCGGCGAGCAGGATCGCTGCCCAGCCTCCCGGTCCCGGGTTGGGATTACAGGCTCCATCCGTATAAATGGTGATCAAGATCGGATCAGGCAAGATCGCCTCGCTCAGGGGGTGGGCTGTCTTAATTCCCTCACGGTGCTGTCCATTTGCATGAGCACGGCAGGGATCTGGTCAAGTTTGAGGTTGGTTCGGAACATGTACTCTGCGCCATCCCCCAATACCAGGCGTGCTTTTCGCCAGGACGCCAGCGCAGGCTGCAGACTCAGTTCATCCATATATCCGCTTGCTGTCTGCCATTGCTTGTGGCTGCTGCCATAATCGATCAATGCACCGAAAGCAGATGACCGCAGTGGGAACATCCCGGTCCCTTTTACCCAGTTGACCTGGTTTTCCGTTGAGAGCAGCCAGCGCACGAACAACCAGGCTGCCAGTTGCTTTTCCGGTGTGGATCTGAGGATTGCATAATAAGGTCCTTCCGCAACCAGCTGATTATTTTGCCCGGGGAAGGGGATGACCGTCCACTGGTCCTTGTTACCCGCCTGTTCGAAGTCCAGGTTTTGATATCCTATCTCAGCCAGGTCGGCGGTGATGAACAGCGCTGAACGTGCGGCAAATGCTGAATAAGGCGTGGGCTCGGTCGAGATGAAGGCGCAATTGTCATCATAAAGTTTCTTCAGGAATTCCAGGCTGCTCTGGTTGGCTTTGTTTGTAAAAGTGTAATTACCATCCTTCACCACCTCCCCCCCAAAGGCTCGCATCCATGCCAGCATCGCCTGCGGGTTGGTGTTGACGATCCAGCCGCCATACCCATCATTTTGCAGGTCCCTGTCCTTGCGGAAGGATTGGTTGGCAGCGCAAGCCTGTGCACGGAATTCAGCGGAACTGAGTGGCGCGTGGTTGAAACCCAGTTCTCCCGCCCAGGTCTGGTTGTAGTACAAGAATTGAGCCGAGATCGTAGCCGGCAGCCCGAGTTGTCCCCGCTCATTCCATGTCTGTGCCAGGAAGATTGGTTCAAAGTCCGCCATCGTTTGTGCATCCAGACCGTATTGTTCATCCCCCATGTAAGGCGCCAGGTCAATGACATTTCCTTTGCTGTCCCACTCCATCACCTGTTCGGGCAGTGTGATCACCAGGTCGGGTTGATCCTTGCTTCCCAGGCTGGCACTGACCGATTCAAATAGTGAATTTAAGGAATCACTCGGTTGGCTGTAGACGACGATACCCCATGGGTTGACGGTGTTGAATTGAGCCAGCTGGTCGTTGAACTCCGTTTCAAATGGACCTGAGTATGCGGTCGCTACCAAGATCTGGACGCCTTTCAGGCTTTCCGCTTTGATTCCGATCTGGTTAGTACTTATCGTTGAGGTTGCCGTGGGGGTTTTCCTGGTCGGGTTCACGGTTTTACTCCCCGGTGTTGGCGTGCTGACATTTCCTGCTGTGCAGGCAGTCACAACCAGGCTGACCAGCGCCAGAACATACACCCAGGAAGGATTTCGCTTCATTTGCTCAGGATCAAAATACAATGAACGGCACCGGCGTCAGCACCAGCAGGAAGACCACCAGTACCACACCTGCCAGCATCTTGCGCCCCGGGTTCAATTTCGTGATCTGGTCATGCGGATCGGCATTGGCACGCCCGATGAAATAGATCAGCGCCACCCACAACCACCAGCCGTTCCAAATGAATCCCAGACCTATCATGGGGATCAGCACGAACCACAGGAATTTGCGCGCATTCTTACCGAACAATGCGTACAGAACGTGACCGCCATCCAGCTGTCCAGCCGGGATCAGGTTCAGGAAGGTGACCAGGATGCCCGCCCATCCCGCCATGGCGATCGGGTGCAGCATGATATCCCTGCCTCCGATCGGCAGTGGGTTGCCGGTGAAGAAGAAGCGCAGCCAGTACACCAGTGGGGAACCGTCATAACTGACCGGAGCCGGCAGAAGTTTGCCTGTCACGATATATTTCAACCCCAGGTAAAGCACCGAGTTGCCTTCCAGCATGTTGTCATCCGGGCAGGTGTAGCTGTTACCCACCACCGTCGGGTTCTGGCACAGGGCTGCCTGCCCCGACTGGCGGGTATAGCGCGTGTTCAACATCGTGTCTGGTCGTGAGTTCATCAATCCGATGATCAGCACCGGGATCGCCACCACCAGCCCTGCCAGCGGACCGGCAATGGCGATATCCAGCAGGATGCGTTTGTTGCGCGGGCGTTCCCGCATATTAATGAAAGCGCCCATCGTGCCCAGGATGCTGAATGGGAATGGGATAAAGAAGGGCAGGGAGACGTCCGTCTTGTGGATCCGCCCGGCAAAGTAGTGCCCGAATTCGTGCGCCAGCAGGATCGACAGCAGGCTGACTGCGAAAGGCCAGCCTTTCCACAGGTTCAGGAGGATAGTCCACATCTGCCCGAAGAAATCCGCCGGCAGTGGGTCATGGTAGGAATACATCGTCCCTGCGAACATCACACTGATCAAGGTCAGGATGAATAGCGCAATGTTGACCGTCACCCGTGTCGTTTTGGGCTTGGCAGTTTTGCCGGTGATCAAAAAGACGATCTGCTGCCCTTTTTCCTCGCGGAAGAGCGGGATGATGTTCATCGGTTTCAAGGCAGAGTGCAGTTGGTCATACGCCGCCGCGGAGTCCTCCATCACCAGCTGCCCGCGATAGCGCACGATGAAATCTTCCTTCGGGTCACCCAGGGTCACATCCTCAATGCGGAAAACCCGTGCGACCATCGAGTTGAGTACTTCAGAAGTGGGTAATGTCATGTCAGTTCCTCAAATAAAGGCAGGCAGCCGACACCCCGAAGTGTCTTAGCCTGCTCCTTTCATTATATAAAAATAGGCGGGAGTGGATGGGGGTCGAACCCACCGCGGCTCGCAATGCGACCCGCCGCCGGTGTTGAAGACCGGGAAGCCCTCCGGGACCTAACCACTCCCGCCAATAAGGATACTCGAAGCACGCAGGTTTGGCAAGAGAGATTTGATCGTACCGTCTTGATTCGATCTGAGACTCGGGCAACCCTTCTGCCTGCGGTCTATTGTATAATGAATGCATGCCATTAAGAAAGATCCTGCTGATTTTATCCTTGGCGCTCCTGCTCTCCGGCTGTCAGTGGATCCGCCGGGATCTGACCCCCACGCCCAACCTCATGCGAACACACACGCCAACCCTCACCCGGACTCCCACCCAGCCCACCATTACATATTATCCCATGTGCACCCCGCCCCTGTGTGCCATCGGCACCAGCGAGGTCTATTATTGTGCTGAGACCTGTCCCAACGGCTGCGGCACCACCTGCGCCACCTACACCCCGCCGCCCATGTGCACCCCGCCCTTGTGTGCCATCGGCACCAGTGAGGTCTATTATTGCGCCGAGACCTGCCTCTACGGCTGCGGCACCACCTGCGCCACCTTCACCCCGCCGCCCAAACAACCTTAATCTTGCATAGAGATATTATCGGTGGTTAGGGGAAATGATGCAAAAAAGACCCGATTTCATTACTGGGAACTATTATCATATTTACAATCAGGGAGCCCATAAAGGTTCCATATTCTTGGAACCTGAAAATTATCTTTTTGTCCTGAGAAAAATAAGGCGGGTCTGTACTGAGTTTTCTGTGTGCATGATCGCTTTTTGCTTGATGCCTAATCATTATCATTTTTTAATTCGACAGGACGGGGAAACACGCGCCGGAATTCTCCCGCAGTCTGTATTCAACAGTTATAGCAAAGCTTACAACAAACGTTACAATCACAGTGGTACATTATTCGAAGGACCTTATCGAGTTGTACAGGCGGATAAAACGAGCCAGTTGATCCATTTGTGTCGTTACATTCATTCCAACCCGGTCAAAGATGATTTGGTTAACGACCTGGCAGATTGGCCATACTCAAATTATCCTGAATTTATAGGGTCTCGTGCAGGAAACCTGGTCGACCGCAATTTCATTCTAGAATTTTTTCCTGATCCATCAGAATATAAAGCCTTTGTCTTGGAATACTTGATTTCTCTCAACCCACCAGAAAATTATTATGAAGGGTAAGTGCAATGCACCTTTTAAGGTGCGTTGCACTTACCCTTACCTGATGGGAATGGTTTCTGAACAGTTGAATGCCACTATCCATCCACCTCGCTTAATCCGATCGAAACGGGGATGGATTTCGTCACAACCTGTCCTTCACTCAAAACAGATGAATACACATGTTCATACGCATCCACCGACCTCTTGAAATCATGCTGCAGGGCGACCTGCCGGCTTGCCAAACGCATACGGTTGAGCAGGTTTCCATCATTCAGGATTTCACCGATATGGCGAGCCATCGATTTTACATCTCCCGCGGGCACCAGGAAACCATTCACACCATGGATGACAACTTCAGGTATGGCTGTGGCATTCACTGCCACGATGGGAAGTCCGCTGGCTGCAGCTTCCAGCAGGACAATCCCCTGAGTTTCGATGATGGAGCTCATCAGGAACAGATCTGAACAGCGATATATGGCACTTAATATTTCCTTATCCCTGATATACCCTGGAAAATGACATGCTGAGGATATCCCCAGGGTTTCCGCCTGCTTTTGCAGAGCGTTCTTCTCGATCCCATCCCCGACGACCAGCAGGTGGATGTTCTTACACAGATCGCCCTTAATCACTTGCGCTGCAGCTTGGATAACCATATGGACATTCTTGCCCGGATCGAGCCTGCCGACGTGCAGCACGATCCTTGCCTTTTCAGGGATGCCCAGGTGTTCTCGTATGCCCTGGTTGACCTGAAAGGATAAAGGATCATCAGAGAAGCTCTGCAAGTCGATCCCGTTGCTGATCACGATCGGGTGGATGGCAGTATGTCGCTCTACCAGGCGGGCATTGCTTTCGGTGGGAGTAACCCAGGCCTGGACATGACCTTCCATGTGGGTGGCAATTCCCCACAACCATTCTTCAACCATGCGTTGCAGCATGGTATTGCCCGGCAGCATGGATGTGATCAACCCGGGATGCCCGTGAATGGTGAGGATGGCAGGAATATTAACCTTCCGGGCATATGCAATGGCAATATCCGCCAGCTGGAACGGATCGTGAAGGTGGATCACCTCTGGTCGAAATTCCTGCAAGGCAGCATGGATCTCCCGCACAGGCCAAAGTAAAAAGCGTTGTCCGACTCGGGCAGGATTGGCGATTGAATTGATCCGGGCGACTTTCAAGTTTCCTTTTTCCTCACAATAGGATCTTCCCCGGTCGCTGGCAGCCACGACCAGAACTCGATTGCCTCTTTCAGCGAGGGTTTCTGCCAGATGGCAGGAAAACATGGCTGCTCCGCTTATCATGGGCGGGTATGCCTGACCCATTATGGCTATTCTCATATTCACACTCCTCTCTGCCCTGGTTTTCCAGGGAATGGATTTTTTCCATCAACGATCCGGTCACGGTATGGATCTCATCCGCACTGACCGTCAGCGCTCCATTTTCGAATGGACGCCAGGCTTCTCCGAAATTGACGAACAGGCTTCCCCGCACCTGCCAAAGTTTTATGGATTGAGGAGGATGTGTAAAGCGGTTCAGATCGACGGTATCGGCTCGACGGGCATGCATACCGATGGGAATAATGGGGGCGCCGCTGATCAGTGATAATCTGACCGCCCCCGTGTTTATCTTGAATTCCTGATGATCCGGGTTCAATCTTCCCTCTGGAAAAATTAGCAGCGTCTCCCCCCGGGATAATGCCTGGTATGCCTGTTGAAAAGCTTCCTGCCTGCGATCTTTGTAAACCGGGATCTGACCCGTGTGGGTAAAGAGCCACCCCAAAATAGGTTGGCGGAATTGGGAAGCC